>Ga0180431_10003232_pt1 | contig 21121 bp, 32 predicted proteins | sample SS_ome_11_FD_132459 | JGI IMG/M metagenome (GOLD analysis project Ga0180431, IMG submission 132459) | Hypersaline lake sediment archaeal communities from the Salton Sea, California, USA - SS_1_MS_1 metaG | ecosystem: Environmental > Aquatic > Non-marine Saline and Alkaline > Hypersaline >...
TCATTCCTGACCCTCCTTTTTAGTCCCAATATTCTCAATCTTGCACTTGGTCCCGCATTGTGGGCAAACTGCCAGCTTTTTCAACTTAGGGGCCTGCTCTATCTCATCATTACCAAATGCAATAAATGTCTCACCACCGGAACCTCGGCCAGATATATCCTTTCCATCAATGCCGACCAGCGTATCTGTGCCGCATTTTTTACAGCATATTACTTGTAGTGTTACCGTAACTTCTCCCTCCAATTGGCAGCTTTTTCAATAGCGGCTTTCATTTCTTCAAAACACTTAGAACATAATTCATAAGTTTTAGAGAAGCGATGCACGTACCATTCATGGCAAGCTATAACTCCATCAGGAAGATTTTGAGCTATGGTTAATATAATGGGACTAGCTATTTCGTGTTTACACTTATCACAGTAATATTTTCTCATGCTACTTCACCTTTACGCTTTAGTTCTAAATAACAATATGTATGAACAGCTTGCATACCATCCGGAAATTCTACAATAGCGTATGTAGTGCCCGCTGGTATAGTTTTTCCACATTTGTAACATATCATCTATATCACCAAGTACCTGAACTATGACTGGTTCCAAAATCATTTGTAATATGGAATTGTGGTTCTTCATCCTTTATATACCAAGTGCCACAATATTCACAGTAAAAACTGCCCTCTTTTAATGGGGCCCCACAATTTTTACACTTACACTCTTCCAGCATTTAAAGCCTCCAATGTAATTATATTTTTCAAACTAGTCAAACATCGCTTAGCTATACTCTTTCTAAATTTACTTACGTCTATTATGTGATTTTTGCTCAGTATGTCCCTATAATGTTCTTCTACAATATCTTCAAAAACTCTGCTGGGCAAAACTTTCATCATAGACATCGCTAGCTCCAATCCCTCATCCCGCAGTTTATAAATCATCTTATCTATCCGCCCATTGGTGCAATACTGTGCTACCATCTTGCCAGTATCATCTGTGGCCCATTTTTTAGACCCACCAAATATTTTTGTAGCAGCTTCCTTATGTTTAGCAGTTACATACTTAGCGAATATTTGCTTCTCATAATTTTTAAATACAATACCTTCTGCCTGGCCATTATAGTATTTGGATATAGGAACTATTGCATCATCTACCTGCATCAAATAGCCCCTGGCCGAAAGTTCTTGCACCGACATCTCCACAATTGTTGGCACTGTTATTAATCCTAACTCATTATATAATTCAGAAACAATACTCCAGGGCAAAAATTGTTTCTGCTCTGTATCATAAATATCAAATCCCAGAAATGGTGGTATCAATTGCCAGTCATAGGGAGTACTATGTGGCGTACAACATTCACCATAGAATATATATTTATACATTTCTGAACGATGTTGCTTTCCTAAAATTTGTTGTAGATAAGCAATACAGCGTCCCCACTGTTTATTCTCCTCTGTACAACCCACCAATTCCTGTGTACGGCTCCCAAATATAAGCCCATTGTCGGTAAGTTGAAAGCGGAAATTGGCCCCATCAATTTTCTCTTGCACAGTAATAATATCTGTATCATCAATGAACATATCTTTATTTTCTTTATCACCTAATACTTTTATCTTGGGATATTTCATCATCGGTGATTCATCCCCAATTTACCAAGTTGAAAATCAATATCATACAGGGCAAATTCAATAGCATCACTATATAATTTCATAGCTTCAAAGGACATTTTAGCAGATAATATATAAGGGCGGCGATTTTCTGTATAGCAAAAGTGTAAAATACAGCCACCATCCTCTGTAGCTTGACATCCGTAATATTCTAACATTCTTCATCATCATCCTTAAGATATAGTTGTAAATCTATATTACTTTTATAGATATAAGTATAATAAATATAACTATATAGGCGATAAATTGGATACCACAATACATCTGTGATAGCTTGCAACTGTTCCCACCGAGTTAATTCATACCATCCAACATTATCTTTAAGCTTATTACGGCGGGCATATTCCTGCTCATAATGTTCTCTACAGAGATAACTCCAACTATGCTCATCAAAATCTAGAACTTCTGCCACTGGAATTTTTCTACAGCCTTTATAGTCACAAGTACTCATGTTATTTACCCCTATATAAATATTTCCATCCACACTTTGGGCAGGTGACATTGGCGGGAGGGGAAAAATCTAATTCCTCTCCACATTGGGGACAATTTATTGTTTGCACGCCCCTTTGCATGTACATGATGATTCTGCTTTTTGAGCATCCTTTTCCGCTTTGAGCAATTTTTTAGCTTGTTCTAGCATCAGGCCTTTTTGCTCTTCTCTTACTGCTACACTCGCTTTGGATAATAGGTCAATCATAACCTCACTAGCATCTAATCCAAATCCAAGCTTAGCCCAATTTTCTCGTATGGCATTTAATAGTTTTAAGTGTATATCCTCTATTTCTATATTAATTTTCATAAGTTTCTTCTCCTACATTAAAGTATAAAGTTTTCGGTCTTAATAATAAATCTCCTTTAGCTACTAAAATTCGTTCTTTTCCATCAACATCTATAATTGTTTCAACAATAAATACATGTTCATCTTCATCGTAATATACAGTAGCTCCTTTTTTACATAATTTGACACGCATAATTATGCTTCCTTATTCTTTTTACGGGCTGCTATCATAGCTTTTGTACCATCTTTTTCAAGTTGTTTTGCTTTATCCGCAAAATTTTTACACTTGGGGCAAACTATTTTTCCTCCAATGCGGGGAAGTTTGCTATCTACACCATGTAATCTAGTACCACATAGGGCACAATATGTACGAGTGGACTTTTGGACACTGGTCCCTCCACCACATCCTCGACATCCCATTTATTCTTCATCTCCTTCTTGTTTTTTTGCAGCTTCTCTCTTTTTTCTTAATTCTGCCAATCGTTGAACACGAAGTATTTCCCAACAGCTAGGATGATAAAAATCCCCACGTCGTTCAACAAATTGGTTATACTCAATTTTTTGTCCACATTTTTTACAAATCACGTTTTCACCTCATTTTCTTCTACGACTATAATCCCTTCTAATAATTCATCTAAAGTTAGCTTATTTTCACCGTTTTCATACGCCAGACGGAATTTTCTGATGGTTTCTGCCAATTGGGGGAAATCGTGCACACATTCAGCTTCCGCTTCTGCCAGATGCCCAAGTGCCCACCAGAAATGTAGTGGATACCCATTAGCAGCTTCAGTAAATAATATCATCGCTTGAGCAACATGTTTTTTTACACATGATAAACATGATGGACGCATCTATACTAACCCCTTATTAATTTTAGCTAGTAGTTTTAATATAGAGTGTATTGATATAGGTTTATAATCCCATACATCAATACCTACATTAATACAGGGTTTTCTAACCTTATGGTTTAAATATTGTACAGTAATCCATTTCCATTTCCAAGAATTATGTACATGTCCACAAATAATGCCATTACACATACTAATTATATGTGCTTGCAATGTATCAACTTGATTATCTTCTGGTGGTTTATGTACAACATAAAATAATACACCACCAAATTCCATGAGACAATGTGTGATATATGTATTTGTACCATTATTATTATCGTGATTACCTCGTATGTGCACAATTTTTCCATTTAAGAATTGTTCCCAATATATTGCAGGTCCAGTATAACGATAACTAAAATCTCCTATATGATATAGTTTATCTTCATAGGTTAATACTTTATTATGATTATCAATAATTGTATAATTCATTTCTTGGCATCTTTTACGTTTAATTTCTAAAGATACCCATTCTTTTTCTTCATTTAAATCCCCTGGATGTATAAAGGGCCTATCTGTATATTTAATAATATTTGCATGGTCCAGATGATAATCAGCACTAAAATAAATCTTCATGGCCTCACCGGAGGTAATTTATCCGCTTTTCGTTGTATATTTATGTCATCCCACAATTGTTGATTAAAGTAACCTTTATAGGTCCCAAGTTTTGAAGGTTTCGGTAGTTTATATGTAATTTTATAATCTTTATTAACCTCAACATGCCAAACTTCATGGCCATTGGCAGGGCAGAACTCTTTAAATAATCTAATAACTCCACGTTCTACTAGCGTATCTCGATGATTATATACCCATGTTTGTGATAAAGTAGGTACATCTTTGGAAATATCTGTAAGTTTTACAGGACCATCTTTTTCCCATAGATAGCTAACTAATGAAGATTCAGCTTTATTTAATGCTTGTCCATGTATACTACCAAGTTTATCAAATATATAAGCAGCATAGGCATAATCATCTAATGTAGCAATAATACGGCCTTGTGCATCTACATCTCTATTATATTGGTGCAAAGCCGCAGATGCCTTAATATAATCAATTAGCTTAGATATTTGACTCCGCATAATCAGATGATTTGGTAACATACTCGCCAATTGGGGGGCAAAGGGTATTACTACTTCAACTATATTAAGCTCTTGTAATGCAGTACGTAATATATTATCTGGGTTATAGGTAATCAATCCAGCACTTTTTTCTAGCTTATATTTTTGTATTGCTTGTGTAACTGGCTCAGATGTATCAACATTAATAGCATCCCATCGTCGCATTAATTCAACATCAATACATTGTTTTAAACTGGTAACAATAATAATAGGTTTGCCATTAATACGTTTATACATAACTTTTCTTTCGGTATCTAGTGTTACTATTTCATTATTACCACTAGCTCGTACTTTAAACGCTTGGCAGGTTAATGTACCTTCTTCTGGGTCCTCTAAATATAATACACGGCCATCCCAACTACTATTTTCTCCTAGAGGTTCCCAATAGTTAAGCACTTTTTCACTGATGCCAGTAGCTTTAAATAATGTATCATATGGTTTTAATAAAATATTGCATACATTTGTAGTGACCCAATCCTTTCCTCCTCCTGTTTCATCTGTAACTAACAGATTACTACTAGTTTTAGTAGCATTTTTTACAAATCTTAAAGCTATTTTCATTATAATAGCTAATTGTGTAATCTCATTTCCAATAACGCCTTCTTTCCTAGTTTCTTGTATAATACGATACAGTAAATTTGGCTGAGATAATGCCAGTTGCTGCTGTGCAGTTAGTTTTGTAGATTGTCTAGGATTATCTACATACCCATATTTTTTCTTAGCGATAGCTACGACTTGTTTAAACTTATCACCAGCAAGGGCTCCAGGACGGCACTCATGGCATTTTAAGACCCCCTCAAGCACCGCAATTAGTGTGAAGGCATCACCACCTGTTTGGCATCTAAAGCAATGCCAGACCCCTTTTTCGACATCTATGTGGAAATTTTCACCACCTTCAGACCCATGTACTGGATGAGCACCTACTAATTCTTTACCCTTATGTGTTAATCCTTTGATTTTAGATGCTACTTGGTGCATATCTAGTTTACACTCAGTAGTACAAAATTGCACCTCTTCTTGTTTAATATAAGGGGATAATACTTCCAACAATTGGTGGCGAGTAATTTTTGTTATAGCTATATCTTTAGCTAATTCATACTGATTACCACTAGGATGTAATGAATTAGGCCCTAAAACCTGTTGTCCTAGAAATTGTACCTCTCCATGATGATTATCTTGTGCATCATAAAGTTTATATTGTTTATCTAAATCATCAATGATATAATAAAGATGACAACCTCCAGAGCCAGTACGAACTTCAAAAGTATTAGGTAATGCTTCTTTACATAATTGTTCAACTTCTTTAGTATCACAATCAATCACCGCAAGCTTTCCAAATCCACATACAACTCCATACGCTTTGGCTGATTTTAAATATTCTTGAAATTCAGATTCGTTATATTTATAATTATTAGTTAAAGTCCAATCAGTTTCCGCAGCTTTCTTTTGACCTGATACTATTTTAATAAAGCGAAAACATTTTTTTTGCAACTGTTTAGGGATTTGCACGTAAACCTAACCTCTGTAATTCTTTTCTAATAATATTCTGTTCTTCTCCAAAATCTTTTCGTCGATGCTCGCTTAAATCAGATGTGCCAAGTTTATGTGTATAATACCATTTTTTTCTCTTCAATTGTCGATATTTTCTCACTGAATGAGCAATAGTTTTTCGTCTATGCTCTTTTTGACAATTGACACATCTGGTACAATTATAATGTCGGTGTTCTATAGAGATACCACAGCTTTTACATGTACGCATAAACATCCCTAAATACTTTTTGCTAATCCCTTATCATACATTTCTAATTTTTTATGCAACTTTTCTGTAATCTGACAATCAAGGCGATTATGCTTAGCAACGTAGCGTAATGATTTAGTATCCCCCAATCGGGCTTTCATCCAAATATCTCCAAGAACATGATTCTTACCCTTAATTCCTAGAAAATTGGTAGCAGCATCAAGTGTATTACGATGAAGTTTTAATAGGCGTTTAACCATGTAGTATAAATCTTTATGCTTAACAGCCCCAAATACAGGAAAATCTACGCCATTTTTTAAAGCACGACTGCGAATAAATGGCACATCAAATTTAGTAGAATAATATCCTATGAGAATATCATACTTTAACATATCTTTGGCCAATTGTTGGACAACTTTTTTATCAAACTGACCACTGAGCATATCTTCTCTAGTAATTTGACCTTCATAGTATTCTTTTTTATCTCTAGTTTTAATACAATAAGTGAGTATACAATGATAATTAGCTTCAAATCCTGTAGTTTCTATATCAAAGTATCCAATTTTTAAATCTCGTCCTTGCTCTTCAATAAAGCAATTAGGATGCTCTGAGTAACGATGTCCATGTTTACAATATTTAGTTGTGTAGTCAATTAATTCTTTTTTTGTCATGGTATGCGGATTCAAGTGGGCAGGGACCATCAATGGCAATTTTTTCATTTTATCACCTAAATGCTGGGTCATCTTCATCTTTTTCAGTTCCGGTAGGACTGACAAGTTTACTTAATACTAAACTACATTTATTTAATTCTGTAACCATAACTGTATCGGATTCAACCCGTTCTTCCGCTTCTTTCTGCATGGCATAAAATAAACCTTCTACAGCCCTATTAACAGTGCCAAAAGATACTGGTTTTAAACATTTTAAAAACCATATAATTTTTTGTAGTGTTGTTTTTGGTGTATAAAAATGTGTTGTAATATGGTTTAATATTTTAGGCACATCTTGAGGCAATTTTTTTTGCTTCATATCATCTTTATTTTCTTCCATCTTGTTTATCCTTCTTAGTAATTATTTTAGGTTTTTCAATAGTAAGATTATAAACAGGTTTTTCTACTTCTCTAGCATGCAGTTTTAACTCTTCAAACTTGCGTAATATTTCAGCTTGTGTTTTTACTAGATGATTATAAGTATCCATTGCTTTTAATCTAGTATTATTATTTTCATCAGTTTTAGAAATATTTAAAGCAGCATTAATAGTATCTTCTAATTCTCCTAACATACCTGATTTTTTATCTTCAATATCTTCTGTGGTTAAGGCATCTAAATCTTGTTTTAAATCTTGATTAACTTGTGCATGAGATACTTTAATACCATATTCTTCAAATAATTTATCTCGCATCTGTCTACAAGATAATTCACCATATTTAGCCAATAATTCGGCCTCTGCTCGATACCGTATATCCGCATTTCCCCTGCGTCCTGCTATACTCATGCTTTACAACACTCCTCCAATTGGGGCAAAACCATAGGATATTTCAAAAAAATATAAGCAGCTACTTTATTTAATCCAATTACGGCTACTTTTTGTGTAATTCGGATAGAACTATAATCTGCATCTGGTAAATCATAATATTCTATATCAGGAGCAGTAAAAATAAGTTTGATAAAAGGATAAGCTATATAATTAAATGGAAATATTTGCCATAATAATCGTAATTGCTGTGTAATATAGTTATTCTGTCCTTCTAGTAAATGTTTATTCACTTCATTAGCATTACCTGTCCATCCTACGTTGAGAACCAAATTAGCCAGCCGAAATTTATTCATGCTATCTATTATGTGCATTATCCTATATAAAGCTTCTGATTTTAAATTGCATTAATTGACGTATAGTATATCGTTAATTGACGATAGTGTTTCCCGATTAGGATATATTTAAAGGTTTCGATGATAGTTATAGGAGTATTGGGCCCAAATGTAAACAGAACCTTTTCCACGTATTTAAACTTTTCGGTTAATCAACAATGTCTCCAAGAGTATATATACATTTATATATATTTTTGCAATACTCATTCTTAATTCCTGCAATTATTGAAAGTGTGAAGCACCTTAAAAACCCCCCATTGCGGGTGTGAAAATTGAAGGAATTTGGGAATCAGTTATAGATTTATATATATATTTATATATATCGCTTATGGAGAAAATATTAATTTTTGACATTTTACCACAGTATAACATTTTTTGGGAAAAGGTCGGGAAAAGGTCGGGAAAACAGGTATACTTGTTTACTGAGGTACTTGTTTACCCCCTTATATTAGAGAAAAATATATTTTCTTTTAAATAATATAGCTCTCACCGGAGCTATGTTAAGGGAGATGGTGTACTATTACGGTTCATCAAGTGAAACTAGCTCCCTCTTGGATGATGTTGGAAAAACAAGTTATGGCTCTGGAATCTACTTTTAATTACCCTTTCACTTTATATAGCGGAGCCGTTGGAGCAGGAAAAACAATTCTACTTGCACATGCAGGTATTCAAACTTGCATAAACTATCCAGGGTGCACTGGAATTGCCTGCTCTTTAACATATACGCAATTAAAAAATGTATTATTCCATGTTCTAAGAGAAGAGCTTCGTAAATATCAAAAAGTACTCGATGATAATAAAATACCTATCCGTTTAATTAAGCGTTTAACAACATCCCCTGGAAATATGATACTTGAGTTTTACAATGGGTCACGGATTATATTCTTACCAGCAACGGCAGAAGAGGATATTCGAGGATACACTATTGAATTTTTCTTGATTGATGAGCCTATTGAAATCGACGAAGCTATATTTACTCAGCTTATTGGACGTATGAGAGGCCAAGCATTGACAGACAAAGGTAGACGAAATTTCGGTATTGCTGCAACAAATCCTGGGGCTGAATCTCATTGGCTATGGAAACGCTTCTATGGGCAAGAACATAATGATTATAATGCAATTGATACTAACACTTATGATAATATATTCTTAGATAAAGCTTATATCCGCCAGATGGAAGAATCATATGACGAAGATTGGGTCCGGCGATTTTTACATGGAAAATGGGGAGCATTTGAGGGTCAGATATATAAAGAGTTTAGTCCCACTAAACATGTAATAGATATGTATCAAGATAGAGAACATACCACTGATAAACTTATACTTAAAGAACATATTGATAAAGATATTAAATATTATATAGCTGGGGTTGATTATGGGTCTAGAAACCCTGGTTGTATTTTAGTTATTGGCATAGGTAAAAAAGGTATGGCCTATGTAGTTGATGAATGGTACGGTCCAGACACATCGAGTAATATGGCAAAACGATTGCAAACATTAAATAAACAATATGCATTTAAAAAAATATATATAGACCCGTCACAATTAGATTTAATAACACAGTGCAATAATCTACATCTATCAGCAGAAAAAGGGGAAAATAAAGTAGACCCTGGTATTACTAAGGTAAAATCCTTATTCGCCAAGGGGCTATTGCTGATTGACCGTAGATGTCATAATTTAATCAGAGAAATACAATCTTATAGATATGAACGAGATAGATTAAATCATAATCATACAGAAAAACCTCTGAAAAAAGATGACCATGCGTGTGATGCATTGCGTTATGCTCTCTACACATTTAGATTATGGAAAACCCCTTCAACTATTAGATTTGGACATGTCCCTCTGTGGGATTTTAAGGTGTAAATATGCCAACATTAGGAGATAGGATAAAGAAAATTTGGGCAGAATATATTGCTCCCAGCGAAGTACAACAATTGCCTGATAACAAGGCAAAACACTTTATACCCCATAGCAACTATGACCAAGAATTACGGAGAGATGGGTTTGATAAGCTTGACCCAGAAAAGCGTAGGGAAATAGCAAATCATTCACCATTATTAATGAAGGGTGTACGTAAAAAATCTCTTGATACATTCCGAGCTTGGTTTATGCTAGAGACATTGGAGGGTCGTGGTAAACCTATTAAAGCTGATATGGATTTATTACAATCTTTTGAAAAGCGTAGTAATTTTAAGCTCAAATTAGCAGAAACTCGTATTGCTTCTCATATTTATGGGGATGGATTTTTACTTATTACATTTACTAAAGATGATGGTACACAATTATCTGACCCTGTTAGCCCTGAGTCAGAGCCATATAGTGTATCTATTATTAATAGTGAGTATATTACAGATTTAAAATATTTTAATAAAGAGTATGAAAGATTAGGTATACTTCATTATAGATACAAAAAAGGCATGCAAGAAACCTTTATTCATCCTGACCGTATTATACATGTACCAGCAAATCAAATACCTGGAAAATATTTAGGTGTCTCTACAATTGATTTACTACGATATACTATATATAGCAAGAAAAATGTAGATATTGCTGCTGGCTATATACTTTCGTGGTTTAGTCGTGGTATGACAGATATTACTGTCAATGGTGCAGAAGAGGACGAATTGCAGGATTGGGAAAACGTAGCTAAATTGCATCCTACATATTGGGCACATAATGAAGATACTGAAATTAAATATATTGAGCCAAAAGCTATTGACCCTAAACCATTTTATGATTATATTGTATTGAATATAGCTGCTGCTTTGAATATGCCAACACATATATTAACTGGTATTCAAATAGGCCGAGTTGAAGGGTCAGAGATAGGATTTGCAGATTATTATCGTGATGTTCGAGATGAGCAGGAGTTAATATTTACCCCCATTATTGAAAATTTATATTCTCGTATTTTACGAGCAAATGGCCGTCAATGGAAATATAAACTTAGTTGGAATCCTATTTATATAGATGAAATGGCTGAAGCAAAATTATTAGAAATAAAGGTTAATGCGGCTGAAAAAGCATTGAACGGTAGCAAAATGGGCCAAGGATTTATTGATACAGAAGAAGCTCGTAGTATATTTAATCACGGTCAGATTGAACTTGATACACAAAAAAAGATTAAAGCTCAACGGATGCAGCAACAGGTAGAACGGCCACAAGTTTCACCAAACGGTGAAAGCGATGATGATGACGAAATGCAAGGACCTCCAGAAAATCCACATAAACCTCCACAACACCCACTATCTTTAGATGAACAAGAGATGATAAAACGTAGAAAAGCTATTAAGAAAAAAGAATTAGACAATTTAGAACGGCGATTATTCGATGATGAGAGTACAGATTGAAGGACTTGATTCTTTATTAAAAGAAATAAAAGACCTTGGTGATGAAAAGCGTTGGGAAGCTATGATGAAAGCTGCCGCCCACGAAATGAAACGGCGGGCCCAACAATTATGTCCGGTAGATACAGGTGCATTACGGGATAGTATTTACATTAGAAAAATGTCTGAATTAGCATATGAGATAGGGTTTACACTCTATTACGGAATCTATAATGAATATGGATGGTATGCTATAGAACAATATATAGGCGATGAACAACATCCTATATTTTATAAAGGTGGCTATAGGCCATTCTTACGACCTGCTATATGGGAACAAATTCATAAGATGCCAGATATGCTGGCTCAATATTTCAATATATTAAAATAATCGTGGCAAATAGTGTAGGATGGTAGCACAGATTTGGTGTACAAATCTAGGGAGGTTCAAATCCTCAATGCCACATAAACTTTGGAGATAGAGAATATGGCACGAAAAAGAGCCAATACTAAAACAACAGAAAAAAAAGAAGTACCTAAACCACGCATACAACCATTACATCAAGCTGAAACTAAAATATTTGAAGAGCTTGTAAATTTAAGCAATACGTATGCACAGCTAAGAAAACAATCTACACAGTATGAATATGTTCTCCGCCAATTGGAGGATAATCGTACAAATATACAGAAAGATAATATTAAACTACCTATTATGATGCAATTAGGTGGAAATTCTTTCTATATGGAATCTGATAAGAAAAAAGTATTAGCTGAATTAGATAAACAAATTGATACTATTAAAAATTCGTTAAAAGGAATTAAAGGTCAAGTTGAGCAGAGGGAAAATGCTTTCATTGAGGCAGGCATTAGATTGCAAAGATATGCCGAGCATAGATTTGGAGTATATAAACCAAAGCAAGTACTTAATGAACGTCGAGAGCATAAGGATGAAAAAGTATTATTTGAAGCTGAACTTGATGAGCTATTAAAAAATCCAGAAGTACAAGAAGAGTTTAAGAAAAAAAAGGCGGAAGCAGTAGCAAAGAATAAAGGTGAGTAGATGGATATTATGGGTAGTGAGGTACAGAAAAAAATTATTCGATTAGGCCTCAGATTAGTTGCCAATAAGGTTAAAAAATGTCAATCTACCCAATTTATAAAAGAAGATATGGAATGCTGTGCTGACCCTATTTATCAATCTTTATATCAGATATTAGATGAAGCTCAAACATATTTAAAATGTGGATGGCAGAAAGATATACTGAATGAATTAGGAATTTTTGGATTGTGGGTAGCATATAAAGATACTGCCTATAGTCCAATGGTTAAGTGGATGTTACGGGAATTAAAACATCGTATAGAAAATGACCCAGAACTTGCACAAGCTATTGAAAATGCTACAGACCCTAAAGATTGGTATCTTAATGCTTGGATAGATAGTAAAGAAAAAACAAAGCAGATGCGGGAAAATGGTGAAATACCAGAGTATTTAAAATCACCAGAAGAATCTATATTTACCCCATCTGAACAGCAACGTAGATTAAAAAAATTAAAATAGGTGTATATATGCCTACTGTAAAAGAAGGAGAATCAGAAAAAGATTTCGTCTCACGTTGTATTCCAGTTGTATTAAAAGAGGGTACAGCAAAAGACCAATCTCAAGCGGCTGCAATATGCCATTCAATGTATCGCAATAAGGATAAAAAAGAAGAATCTAGTGAATATATTGAATTTACATTTGACGCTGAATTAATACTAGAAGAGAGAGAATTACCTCCCGCCAATGCCGATGAATTTGAAGATGTGTCTGAAGGGGAAGCAGGACCAAAAACTGAAAAAACTTGGACAGTAGTCGCTGCTACCGGAGATAAGATTAAAAAGGGTACATTTATGCCCGCAAGCACATTGGAGGCATCAGTGGATAAATGGGAAGGTACTCTTCACGACATTAATCATATGGGTACTACTCATAGTATGTTAGACCCGAGGTCTGATATACGATTTTTTGTAGGATACCATGATAATGTGTCATATGACGCAGAATCAAAATCATTACGTATGCGATTAACTGTTGATGAAAATACCATGTACGGCAATACATGGAAATCTTTCGTCAACCTCTGCTCCAAAGCGGGAAAAGTCCCTAATGTGTCCGTGTCTGTCCTTGGACGGGTGAAATATATGAAAGCTAAAGATTTGCCCGAAGGCGTGGATGCGTCAGAGTATGGAGAAGAAGAAATGGTTCCATACTTTGAAGAGATTATTCCCAGGGCTGTTTCTACAGTTCTACAAGGAGCTTGGAGTGAAAAAGACGGTTGCGGTATCGTCAACAATTCTTCATCCGAATCCAGCGAGGTTGAAGATGAAAAAGCAGACCAAGAGAAACTGGAGAGGCAAAAATTAATAGATGAATTGAAAAAATTGGATGACGAGGAATAAACCATGACAGACTATGATGATATGTCCTTAGACGAACTCCGCCAATTGAAGGAAAGCCGAGAAAAGGCAAAACTGACTGCGGAACTTTCAAAAGAGGACGAAAACCAAAAACGAGCAGAATTGGAAGCTCACGATAATGAAGTGGCAGAAAAAGCTGTTCGAGAATACCTTGAAAAAAATCCTCCACAACCCAAGATTACGTCTACTGAAGAAACGAAAATCGGAAACAAGAAAGATAGCATCTATCAAGAAGCTTTTGATAACTATCTGAAGCGTTCAAAATCAGATGTACCTTTCTATGACTATGAAACCAGTATTATGAATGGTTTTGAATATAGTAATTCCGACGATGGCTGTGATACTACTATTACTGCTTGGAACAAAGATGATGTTTTTGTAAATATGGTTTGGCACGCTATGTACTGTAAAGCTGACCTATTACGCATCGCTGTTCCTGGTTTAGAAATTGGTAAAGGTGATGGCCTTACAGTTCAGATTCGTACTATTGGGAAATTTGGAGCACCTAGCGAATTAGCTGCTTGTGAATGTGCCAGCTGTGCTAGTAACACCTTGAGTTCTTACTCACTGACATTAAAACAGTACAACTTGGAAACAATTATCTGTGAGAAAGATGTGTGGCAAGTTGGTGAAATTTACCGACAAAAAATGATTGAAGCTCTCGGTTTAAGATGGGCTCAGTTCTTTGACGCTACTATTTATAGCGAATTAGAAACTGCATCACCTGGAACAACCGAAACCTTACAATCGGCTCTTAGCTGTAGTGCATCAGTTAGTGGGTCATGTTGTACTGATTCAGATTTCTTGAATCTGTATGATGCGATTCAAAATGTTGTCGCTACTATGAGAGAAGGTGCTGCACCTTATAGTCCAGATTATTTGATTGTTTCACCTACGGTTGCTCGAATTTTGAAATCTGCACAAACACCTCAAGTGCCTGCTTGGGCATCTAAGGAAATTGTGTTTGATTCAGATGGACGGCTTATCCGTGCTGCGGGACTTCAAGTGATTGAGTACTGTGGAGCTAACAGTTGTGCAACTACATCTGCTGAAGTTATGGCAATTGTCATTGATTCCAGCCGAGCAGTTGGAGCAGCTTTCGGACAACGCCCACAACTCTACGAGTTTTTCCAAAGCAATTGTAACAGCACACGTTACGACATGTGGTGTTTCTTTGCTTGTGCAGAACTCGACACTGGAGCAATTGCACACATTGTAAATCCTTAAGATAGGTTAATTCCTATCTTTTCTCTTTTATTTAGGTAGCATTGAAGGTTCAAGCCCTTTGGAGAGGAATATGCAAACAAAAGAATACATACAGTTCTATCGACAATCTGATGGGGCAGTAGTGTACATAGAAAAAAATGATAAGGAAGCTATTAAACAGTATCGAGAATCTGGTGAATACTACGAATACTGTGAGTTGAGCTTTTGAATAAAACCTGGGATATTGTAGTTCCAGCCGATTTTGAGTGTACTTCAAACGAATATCGTATTAATGGTAAAAACTATGCACGAGTCACGCAAACGCTATCCTCAATCAGCAAGCCAGGATTGGTGGCTTGGTTTTTGAAGGTAGGACATGCTCGGGCAAATAAAATTAAGGAAACACGGCAAAATCTGGGAACTAGAGTTCACAAGCTCTTTGAAGATATACTGAAGGGCAAAAAGGTAGACACATCAACTTGCAATACTGAAATTAAGGATGATGTCTGGCTGTTCAATATATTTAAGGATGAGTGCAAGCTACAACCGGAAGCATTGGAGCAACATCTGTGGAGCAATAACTATGGCTATGCGGGTACTGCGGATTACATTGGCTACTACACTCCCGATGCTAAGTATATAGTTCGGGGACATAGCAGATTTAAAGGCAAGTCATACGTTCTACTTGACTGGAAAACCTCAACCTCAATACATGATGAATACTGGCTCCAATTGGCGGCATATCTACAAGCATTTGAAGAACTAACTGGAATTAGATTAGATGGAGCCGCAGTAGTACAATTTCGCAACGGGCAGGTTAAGATAAAGGAACGTACATACGATGAGCTTCAAGCTCTGTTTAAGGTTTACATATCTAATTTAATTATATACCATTGGCAACATAATAATATGGATGAGGTCAATGCAGTATTCAATAAGCTTAAAAAGTTGTGATAGTATATGAAGAGATATTTAATCTATCAACCTACAAAAATTGGGTCATACTTACGGGATGATACATATTTCGTTTATATTAAAATACGGGATATGCTAACTAATGATGCATCAGACCCAAACAATGTGGCCATTACTATTAAAAATCCTTGCGGTTCAGAGCTTGTGTCATCTGCTACTATGACGAATGAAGATGTAGGTATATATTCTTATTCCTATGAAATTAACGCAACGGCGGATTATGGTAAATATATAGTTGATGTGAAAACTACAGATTATGCTATGAAGGAAGAGTATGCATTCTATGTATTACCATTTGATATTAGCCGTGAAGTGCGTCAATTATCTGGCACAGGTGAGATTAAATCTATAGATGATGATGCATTAAATCAGCTTATCTATGATTCCTATAAAGAGGTACTAGCTCGAGTTTATGCACATCACACCGATGAGCAACCTGCATCGTGCAATATTTCGGCCTGTAACATCTGTGTCATTGATGGAACTAATACTACATTCTATACCCGTACTAAATATCTGGCGGATGGCAATGGTGATGGCACTGTATCTGGCTATGGTGAAAAAAGCTGTGGTACAGATGTAGATGCCTACTACTTGGATTGCAACTATAACTGCCACCAATGTCTAGTAACGGTTGAGGATACACGATGCGGTAAGTTGACTATTACACAACTAGACGGTACGGCAATTCCAGCAACATCACAAGGATTGTATATCAGCTATTACACACATACACCTAGATATACAGAAAGCTTATTTCAGCAAGCGGTATCTTATCTATCTGCACACAAGGTCCTCTTAAGATTCGGTGAACTTGAACGAGCTACTACGGCGGATTTAAACTCTGCACAGAATATAAAATACGTGGACCCCGAACGCATGTATAAGGAATATAAGCGTATTATGCGGCGTATCAGCAAATCCCCCATTGTTGGAGTTCCTGGTGATTTAAATGAATAGTATAAAAAATCTTGAAGAACAAAAGAAAGCATTACAGGATAAGCTGAAAGCATTAGAGATTAAACGTGCTCAAAATTTATATAAATCTCAACTCAAAACTGACATTAAAAAATTACAGAGTGATATTACCAAGATTAAACGAGAGATAGGCGAGGATTAAGATGGTCCTTTGTGAAAAAGTTTATGCTCACTGGAAGTTAAATGAATCATCTGGTGACGTAGTAGATGATGCTACTACAAACAATAGAGATGGTTTACGAGTGAATATGGAAGATGGTGATTGGGTTCCAGGAAAGTTAAATAATGGGCTACAATTTGATGGTGTCAATGAGTATGTAAACTTTTCACAGATAGCAGCATTTGAACGTACGGACTCATTTTCTATTGAGTTCTGGATTAAAACGGGTACAGCCGCTAATGTGGCAGTATTCTCTAATATTACTAGCGTTGGTGGTCAATTTAGGGGATGGCAAGTTGCCGTTCAAGGGACGGATAATAGAAAGCTACGAGTTAACTTTCTTTCTAATAATACCTCCCGTATTATTATTGAGACCAATTCAGGTATTGGTAATAATATTTGGACTCATGTAGTTATAACCTACAATGGGAATAGCTTGGCTACTGGATTTAAAATTTATATTAATAATGTGAATACAGCATTTTCTGTCATTCAAAATAACCTTACTACATCTACTGTTGTTACATATGACCTTACAATGGGGTATGCTCCGAATTATAGTGCCTTTGCTGGCATACTAGATGAAGTTGTTATTTATGATGATGAGCTTTCTGTTGGTGAGGTAGCATATAGGTACAATGGTGGTGCTGGAACTGAAGTATTTGGAAATGCCCCTAACGCACCTAACACACCAAATCCAACTAATGGAGAAAGTAGCGTAGAATACAATCGTATTCTAGAATGGGACTGTTCTCATCCTGACGGTTTAGCTTTAACATATGATGTTTATTTAGATACAATAAATCCACCTGTATCTTTAGTAGCTACTGATGTAGCTGTTAAGGAATATGACCCTGGCAATTATGATGCTCTTGTAACTTATTATTGGCGAATTGTAGCAAAGGACCTTTGTGGAAGTTCAACCTCTGGTCCTACTTGGTCATTCGATACACGTAATGAACCACCAATTACACCAAATACTCCGAGCCCATCAAATAATAGTATAGGTCAGGGATTGACTGTTACATTATCTTGGGATTCTGGAGATTTAAACCCTGGAGATACAGTTACATATGATATTTATTTCGGTACTGCCTCCAATCCCCCATTAGTGAAAAGTAATCATCCAGCAAAGACATATGCCCTACCTCCACTATCTTATGATACACAGTATTATTGGAAAATTGTAGCAAAGGATAATCATGGAGAAATGACCACAGGGCCTATATGGAAATTTAGAACACAAGAAGAAGGTTTAAGTGGATATACTGGATTTGATGTTCGAGAAACAATTCGAGAGTATTTCTGCCGTGTAAAGTATGAGCCAGGTAGTGAGGTTACAGTTTATTATTTCTATGTAAACGATGAACGTGGTGATGAGATACATATACCAATGTATCTATCAGAAGAAGTTCGGTCTAAGGAGCTTAAGGAAATGCCATTCTTAGATATGAACCTTGCTGATTCCACATTTGAAGTACACGACATTGGTGGGGCAACCCGCCGTAAAGAGGCCTATATAGATATAGGATTATGGTATACAGATATAGACCGTATTGACCGAACAGCATTTGCACATGATGTCATTAATAAGCTAATTGATTATATCAGAAGTCATCAACATGATTTCACTGGTATAGATTTCATCAATGTGGAGAGTGTTCGATTGATTAGAGAACCAATGGCACATCAGGTAGTTTATCATTGGGTAATTACCGTGTTCTGTTGGTACTATGATTACTGTTAGAATCACAGTTATATCTATACCCGCATCTTGCCAATGTGGGAAACCTGAAAGGTAGGTCTGCACCAATTGGGGAATAGATGTGACCTTAAAAACGAATATAAAGCAGGAGAAATAACTTATGGCATTAGACCAAATTGGACAACCCTTTCAAGGCACTATACACTATTGGGTGGAAGATTCCTACGGTTCTGGAGAATCCGCTGCAACATTGCCAGTGTCTTGCAAAGTACAAGATGTTCGTATTGGTACTGGTGATAGATTTATCTCACTTCGAGATATAGGTAGTGCACTTCCTTGCCACCTGTTGAAACAAACACATGAGCCAACTCTTCATCTTGAATATCATCCTCAATGTGATGATACGCTGATAGATGATGTAGTTGACCGTATTGTAACCACAGAGAAGCTTCAATCTTTAGCATTCTGTGTTGGTACAAATGTGCGTATGTCAGCAGATGCCGATGATGTAACCTATTTGTATATCGTAGGATGTAAACCAGAGACAGTCCGGATTTCCGCTTCTAGAAATCAGCCCTATCTTATTACGGTTGATTTTATGGCGAAATCTGTTGCTACTCAAAACGCCATTGTTGGAGAAGCCCCTGCGGCCTTAACTGGAGATTATCTACAGTTTAATGTTGCCGGAGAGATTACTAAATCTGGCGGGCAATATCTGGTAGACGTTGACCACTTAGCTTTCATTGTAGATAGCATTGATGTTACGATTAGCCACCAATTGACAGGATACACTGACCACGATAGCTTATATAAATCCTATATTACCGAGGGTGAAATGAGTTTAGAAGGGTCTGTTGATATTACTCTTGATGGTGGAGGTAAATATCATCTCGGTGAAGTGCTGGCAAATTCAGAGTTCAGTATACAAGTTGATATGGGCGGTTCAGGCTGTCCTCGTATTACACTCGCCAATTGCCAGTGGAATAGCAGCGAGATTGATGTCAATGTATCTGGAGAAGCTATGATGGAATCTGCCCCGTTTACGGCAAAACCATCAAGTCCAACGAATATCATCACATCAGTACCTTAGAGAGGCAACCCCTCTCTTCTTACTTTAATTGGAGATAGAAAATATGTCTAAGCAAAAATATGTGCTAGATTTCGTGAATAGCGGAAAACCATTTGAACTACCAAATTGGACTGTAGAACGGCATGAAAGTGCAATGGCCCGATTGGTGAAGGATTATAAGGATGCTGATGCGTCTAAACAAGACCGACTTCTTAGAAATTATATTATCTATGAAGCACTATTAGCAGTTGATGAAAGTGTTAAACTAGATGATATACAAAAAATGCATCCGGAAAATCTTATAGAATTGTTTAACGCTGTATATCTGGAAGGAAAGAAAGATATATTTTTTCACGAGAAACCGTCAGCGAAGAAGCAGTAATAGTTCCCTATATGGAGGAACGGCTTCAATCTCATAGAGAGGCCATCAATGGGCTATATCTGAAAGTTGGCGGTTATCAAGAAATCATGTCGATGCACTATTGGGAATTTTGCAGTATCATGCAATCTATGGTGCAAATTAATAAAGTAGCATCTGGAAAACCCATAGTTAAAAAAGGACCAATATCTAGAAGTGCTAAAGATATGATAGCAAGAAGAAAAAATCAACGGTAATACAATGGCAGAGCGTAAGGTAGCTATTCGATTCGATTATAAAGGAGATGCAATTACTCGTATTAAACAGGTAGAAACTGAGCTAACTAAGCTTGGTAAAACTACTAAGGTTTATCAAAACGGAGTATTAAAATCTTCTACAATTGTACAAAAACATGGGTCACGTCTTAGTGGGCTCTCTAATAGTTTAAACCAAGTTGCTTTGCGTTATATAGGTCTTACAGCCGCATTATCTTTAGCTCAGCGTGCTTTTCAAGCTACTACCGAATGGATAAATCACACGGTAACTGCCTTCCGTGAGTTTGAAAATAGTATGGCTGAAGTGTCTACCATATTGACCGGTGATTTATATGAAAATATTGGATTTTTAACTTCTGGTGTCGAAACTTTATCTATACGCTTTGGAAAATCTGCTGTAGATATGAGCCGTGGTTTGTATCAAATTTTATCCGCTGCCATTGATGCCAGGGATGCATTAGGATTATTAAATGTTGCTACAAAGGCGAGCATTGCAGGATTAACTACTGTGGAAACTTCTGTAGATGTGCTTACCAGTATTTTAAACAGTTATGGAAAA
>Ga0180431_10003233_pt1 | contig 21118 bp, 21 predicted proteins | sample SS_ome_11_FD_132459 | JGI IMG/M metagenome (GOLD analysis project Ga0180431, IMG submission 132459) | Hypersaline lake sediment archaeal communities from the Salton Sea, California, USA - SS_1_MS_1 metaG | ecosystem: Environmental > Aquatic > Non-marine Saline and Alkaline > Hypersaline >...
GAAGAAGGGTGATTATTTGATTCTGCACGTGGACACGTTGGAGCCGGTGAGGTGGCGGATACGTGCGGGGCTGAATTTGAGGGACATGAGGATGCTGATCCGGGCGGTGCTCCACCCCAAGGTACTGGCCTTCCTCGTCTGCCCCTGGCACTGGACCAAGAAGGCTGACCACCCAGGAGAGTTCTAGTACACCACGACCGTACCTACCTGACCATCGGCGCTACACATGGGCGCCTGCGTGGATGGTCCCGCAAAAGAGCGGCTGCGGTGGCTTCGGGGCTCTTGAGGGGGGTGGGGCTCCGAAGCAACCACCCGGACACGTGCCGCAGGCTGCTACACTATAAGCGACGCCGGGTCCGGGGTTCTTGGTCACCTACACGTTTCTCTTCACCTTTGAGTTCGGCTATCTTCTCATCGGAGTACCCCAGCAATTCCTTCAGAACATCGTAGCTATGCTGCCCCAGCGCAGGTGGGGGAAGGTGTTCCTGTTCCACCGCCCCTCCCATCTTCACCGGGCACTCGATGGTCCTCGCATCGTCCCCAACCGCATGCCGCATTCGAGCGATCGTCCTGTTGTGCAGGACCTGTGGGTCCAATACAGCCGCGTCCAGCGTATTGACCGGGCCGGCCGATATGTCCTCCAAGCGCATCAGGTGAAGCCAGTCCTCCGTGTCCGCCTGCTGCAAGCCTTCCTCTATCAGTGCCTCCAACTCCATCTTGTTCTCGAACCGCTTCTCCACCGTGTTGAACCGGGGATCGTCAATCATCCACTCCTTGCCTATCACCCGGGCAATCCGCGGCCAGCTTGGCCCCAGTACGATGTGCCCATTCCTGGTACGGAAGATACCTACCATAGGCGCTATGGGATGTTTGGACCCCGCCGGTTGAGGCACCTGACCCGTGATGAAATAGGGCTGGAAATTGAGGGACAGCAGGTACATCACCGAGTCCAGCATGTTGACCTCGATTCTACGCCCCTTACCCGTCTTCTCCCTGTCAAGGAGTGCCGCCAGGATACCCGCGGAGGCGTACAGGCCAGCGGCAAGGTCAGCCACGGGAATGGGCAACCTGACAGGCGCCCGGCCGGGCTCCCCACACAAGCTATACACACCGCTCAACCCCTCGGCCATGTCGTCAAAAGACGGATAGTCGCGGTACGGCCCTGTCGGCCCGTAGCCTGTTATGGAACATGATATTGCGCTGCTGTTCACCGTCCGGATTGAAGCGTAGTCCGCCCCCAATCCCTCCAGCACCCCCGGGCGGAAATTGTCGAAGACCACGTCAGACACCCTGACCAGGTCATGGAAGGCCTCCCTGCCGGTCGTCGTTCTAAGATCAAGCGCCACGCTCTTCTTGTTCCTGTTGACCGCCAGGTGGTAGAAGCTGTCGTTGCCCAGCTTCGGTGCCGCATCTCTGGTTATATCGCCGATGTCGGGCAGCTCTATCTTGATAACCTCGGCCCCCAGGTCCGCCAGCAACTGACTGCCGGAGGGACCGGCCACAGCAATGGTCAGGTCGGCTATCCGCACATCATGCATCAGTCCAAGACGGCCCATTATCGACTCCTTCTAGTGCCTCACTTCACCGGGCGAGGCGCTGACCTTCCGGGCTCTGCCCACACCGACAGCTCTGCCGCGCAGCCGGGCATATGCTACATAGGCCAGCAGCACAGCAACGCTGAAAAGCACAATCGTCGCCCCAGAGGGTACATCCGTCTCGTACGAGATCCACAGGCCGCCAATGGTGAACACCACACCCAGACCCGTGGCCAGCACCATCATCTTGCTCAGGCTGTTCGTAAACTGTCTGGCCAGGGCGGCCGGAATGGTCAGGTATGCTATGACCAGTATCACCCCCACAGCCCTTATCAGCACCACCACGGTGAACGCTATGAGACACAGTAGCAGATAGTAGAGCAACTCCACCGGTACCCCGACCACGGTGCCAAACTCCTCGTCGAAGGACACTGCCAGGAGCTCCTTGTACAGCGCCAACACCACCACCAGAATAAGCGCATCCAGCACGCCCATAAGAATCAGGTCCGACGTCGACACAAGAAGGATATTGCCGAAAATATACGTTATGGGGTCAACGGTGTATCCCTCGGTGTAGTGGATGAAGATAATTCCCATCGCCATGCCGGAAGCCCATATTATGCCTATACTGGTATCCTCCGGCAGCCTGGTGCGCCTGGTCACCAGGCCGATACCCAGCGCCGAAGCCACCGAGAAGATCATGGCCCCAAGCACAGGGCTCATGTCCAGCAGGTAACCCAGGCCGATGCCGCCAAAGGAAGCGTGGGCAATACCGCCACTGATGAAAACTATCCTCTTGACGACAACATAGACGCCGATGACCCCACAGGCCACAGCAGCCAGGAGCCCTGCATAGACCGCGTAGCGCATGAACTCATAGTGAAGGAACGCATCCCACATGTGCCTAGTGCTCCCGCAGCACCCTGTGAGGAATCGTGCCGTGGGCTATCATCTGGACGGGACACTTGTACGTCGCCTCCAGTATCTCGGGGCTGATCTCCTTGTCACCGTGATAGAACAGCTCGTGGTTCAGGCAGGCTATCTTGTCCACGTAGACGGACACTACGCTGATGTCGTGCGATACCAGGACCACCGCCATATGCTGTTTCAACTGCTCCAGCAGCTCGTAGAACTCAGTCTGCATGGCAGGGTCAACACTGGCCGTGGGCTCATCCAGTATGAGCAGCTTGGGGTCTGTAACAAGTGCCCGGGCAATGAACGTCCTCTGCTGCTCGCCGCCGGACAGCTTGCCTACCTGGTGGTCCTTGAGGTCCAGCATCCCCACGGTGCGCAGCGCTTCCGTCACCGCCTCCTTATCGGCGCTTCTGTACCGTCTGAACAACCCGGCAGTGCCACACCGGCCCATCAACACAGCGTCCCAGACGCTTATGGGGAAACCACGATCGAACAGGTTGTGCTGGGGGACATAGCCGACGTGGTGCCGGCTCTTCTCCGGAGACTTCCCCAGGACGGTCACCCTGCCGTGGCTCGGCTTGACCAGGCCCAGGATCACCCTGAGCAGAGTAGTCTTGCCACCTCCATTGGGCCCGATGATTCCCAGGAAGTCGTCCGCCTCTATGGACAGGCTGACCCCTTCAAGAACAGGCACACCGTCGTAGTGAACCCAGACATCCTCCAGCCTGACTACTTCCTCTGCCATAGTCGGCTCCAGCCTACTACTCAACCCCGCCGCGGCGGAGTAGCAGTGGAAAGACCCTCTGTAGCCGCCGGGAAATCCAATCTCCGTGCATTCTGGATGACAATGGCTGTGAACTCAGGCGGAGCAGCATCACTCTAACTCCAGGGCAATCGCATCGGCGACCGACCTCATGTTGGGTATGTACAGCGCCCCCAGGGGGTCTACAGACGCAATCTGGCCACCTATGGCCTCGGCAACGACCTCGGCGTTATCTGCGGCAAACTGAGGGGCAACGAACACATACTTCAGCTCATGCTCCTCCGCCTCGTCTATGCAGCCCTGGATCACCTTTCCAGTGATGGAACCACCCTCAGGCTCGATAGCCAACTGGACCAGGCCGTACTCCTTGGCGAAGTAGCCGAAGGCCGGGTGGTAGATCATGAAGTACCTGCTCGAATAGCTGTCGAGGCGCTGGTGAATATAGACGTCGAGCTCATTCAACTCTTGAAGGTACGTGTCCCTGCCCGCCTCGTACCGCGCTCTGTTGTCCGGGTGGTCTGCCTCCGCCAAGCCTTCACAGATGTTCTCCACCATCCTGATGGCATTCGCGGGAGAGTTCCAGATGTGGGGATCATTGCCCAGCCTGGCGATCCCGGTTGAACAGTCAACCACCAGCATCTCCCTGTTCCGCTCGATCATCTTCTCCATCCACACCAGCTCGAACTCAACGCCTGAGCCCACCTTGACGAACACATCCGCCCTGGCCACCTGCTCCAACTGACTGGGCAGGGGCTCATAGGAATGCGGACTCCTTCCGGCAGGCACCATGACCGTGAGTACGTCCACCAGGTCCCCACCCACATTCTCAACGAAATCAGCCAGGGGGGGGATAGTCACCACTACTCCCAGACGGCCATTGTCCGCCGGCTCCTCTTCACAGGCAAGAAGACACGAGGCCAGAGTCAGAACAAGCACAAGGCCCAGGAAGACCCGAAACCACCTCCCTGACATCATGACAGACCTCGTACTTGGTCCCTGCCGTTTCCCGGTGGTTCGGCATAGAGCGCCGGTGAAGCGGTTGCCACACCACAGCCCTGCTGAAGGCCCTCGGAACGCCGGTCGCACGCTTCCGCGGCATACATGCGGGTCAATCCAACCTGCCCCTCCAGGGGTAACTGAAAACGGTTTTCCATTGATGACAACGAGGCCACCTGTCCAGCGAACAGCACTTGTGAAACTTCCTACGGGGCAACAGACCGGCAGTCAAGGCAGCGGCCGGAGAACTCAAGAACGTGCCCCTCGATGTCAAAACCGGTTTCCTCCGCCAGCCTCTGCTGCAGTTCCGACAGGTCACAGTCAGCAAAATCGACGACCATGCCACACTCCGTGCAAACAAGGTGATGATGATGCCCTGCAGGCCGGCGAAGCAGATAGCCCCGGCAGTCTCCCGCCGAGTGCACCTGGCACAGCAGGTCCAGCTCATCGAGCACCTCCAGCGTCCGATACACAGTCACCAGACCGATGCCGGGGTAATCTTGGGACACCTTCTGGTGTATCTGGGCCGGAGACAGATGGTCATGCTCGCGGGCTATGACCCGCAGAATGGCACGCCGCTGAGGAGTAAGCTTGTGCCCGTGCTTCTTCAACGTCGCCGCTATACCTCGCTCCGTCAACATCATCACACAGCTAAACGAAAACCTTTTTCATTTCTGATGCTAACACCAACCCTGCGCCTTGTCAATGCACCGATTTCACTCATCTAACTGGCCCAAAGGTGTTCTTGAGCACCCGCCGGGTGAAACGCCCCTTCCAGCAGGCTTGATAGATGGCAGATCAGGCCTCCCCCGCAAATGTAACCAGAGGCGCGGCGAGCTCATTTCCAGTCTCCACCAATGCACGCCTGGGACCCTGGCCTACGTGGTAGTGAAGGGGGACTGTCACCGTGTCGATCGAGCAGAACCGCAGTCGGGGTCGGGGACGACCCCGACTACAGGGTGCTACTCACCCGGTCAACCCATCTCTGCCCGGCCATTACATAGTGGATATTGGCCCTGCCCAATCCGTGGACATAGCTTCGAAGGACATGCTCACAGGATGCAGAATCAACCAGCGGTGGTCATCCCGAGGACTCCTCTCCCGCACGAACGGCCATAGAGGTCTCTCCCCTGGCTACCCAGTGGCTCCTAGTGATCAAGAGGTAGCCACATACCAGCACTATAATGATTGAGACCAGTTGGGCCTCCTGCAACGGCCCGGCGAAGTTCTCCACGTCGCCCCGGAAGACCCTGATCACAGCGGTGCCGGCAGCGTACAGGCCAAGATACAGCACGAACAGGGACCCCGCGGGCCTGAGACGGTTGCGCAGGAGCCAGAACATGACCACGAAGAGGACCGCGTTCAGAAGCTGCTCATACCCCTGCGTGGGGTGAAGTGGAGTGTCCAACAACGGCTTAGCCGCGCTGGCAGGGTTGGTGTATATGTAGCTCCAGGGCACAGTGGTGGGACTGCCGTGGCAGCAGCCGTTCAGCGTGCAGCCGAACCTGCCGACCACCATGCCAAGGGCTATCCCCGGTGCCGCAGCATCTCCCAGGGGGCCAAAAGGCTGTTTTCGGAACCTGCAGTAGAGCCAAGCCCCCAGGAGTCCACCCAGCACGGCCCCGAATACGGTCAGCCCACCCCGGCCCAGTATCTCCCCAGGGTTGTCCACATAGTAGCCGAACTTGTCTATCACGTGCAGGAGCTTGGAAACGATTATCCCCGAAGGGATGGCCACCAGCCCCGCTCCCAGGGCCAGGTCACCGCTGACCCCGGCCTTCTTGCTGAAGTACCACGTCCAGGCCACCATGACCAGGATACAGAGGCCGATGAATATGCCGTACCACCTGACATCGGCACCGCCGATAGAGAAGGCTACGGGGTCCCATCCTATGTGAATCACAGGGCGCCCCGCATTACGGTCTCGCGTCCGGACCCAGTCACTTCAGCCATGCGTGGTCCCGCTGCCAACCTCTGGAGACAGACTTCGACCTCACACCCAAGCCCTTCCGTTGTAGCTCCTGAGCCAAACCGCCAGGCTGGCGATGATAACCCTTTTCACTTCTGCACCTACGCCCCCGCAAGAAACCCTTGCCAGTATACCACAAGCATCGGGGGGTACGCCTGCGAAAGCCCATGCTGCAAACTGCCGTTCGTGGCGCAGTGGAGCACTGCAACCCTCTATGCCTCCAGCTTGATAGCCCCCACGGCCTAGGGTAACATAGGGTCTGTCGGCCCGCTGCATATGATGCCCGGCCGTCCACAATCTGCAAGAATGCAGAGGTAGACCCTATGGGAACGGAAGACAGAACGCCCAGCGACAAATATGCCGACCGAAGGTTAGACGTCAAGTCCGAAGACGAGATAGACGTCGGCGTCCTGGAAGCAATCCCCTTCGATTACCCGAAGTCGGGCACGGACGTTCTGTATGAGACCGACGAGTTCACCGCCGTTTGCCCGTGGACAGGGCTGCCCGACTTCGGCCGCTTGAGGATCAGCTATGTTCCGGGCCGCTGGCTGGTGGAACTCAAGTCGCTGAAGTACTATCTCAATTCATACCGCAATGTGGGCATACTCCAGGAACACGTGGTAAACCGCATCCTGCGCGACCTGGTGGGACTTCTGAGGCCGCTCTCAATGACCGTAGAAGCAGACTACAGGGAGAGAGGCGGACTCAGGACCACAGCGGTGGCAAAATATGAAGCCGGAGACCAGTAGCGCTTCTCCTTTCCCAAGGCCCTCTACCCAGGTTCAGACAGTCACCTGCATGCCGTCATAGGCGAAGCGGATTCTACCGTCGCCGGATTCCAGGGACGTGTAGTCATCGTGACTCCGGTTCCAGTACTCCTCCAGGTGCGAGAAGAGCACTCGCCTCGCCCTGACGCGTTGCGCCAACTCGAGAGTCTGCTCGTAAGTATAGAGGGTAGTCCTTGAGATGTGGTCAGGCGGATATCTGAAGCGGTGCTTCAGTCCCGTCTCGAATATCCCGGGCTGTATGATGAGCAGATCAGCCCCGTGGACCTCAGCACGCTCTTCGGGAAAGGGCTTGATGTCGCAGGGTGCATAGACTACTTTGCGGCCCCCCTTTTCGAAAACGAGGACGAAAGCCAACTGAGACCCGCGGTCCACGGGGACTGCCGTGACACGGATATCCCCGATCTCCACCACGCCGCGGAAGGACTCAACGCGAATGAACCCGCTTTCCTGGTAGAAATCCACTATGGGCCCATACTGGGACCGGACCCCCCTCAAAGGCTCGCTCAGTTGCTCCTGGAGCAGCAGGCATATCTGTTTTCCCGGATAAGCAAGCCAGGTCCGGAAGTCCAGGGTGATTTGCTCTACCACCCTGAACCCTTCGATGTGGTCAGGGTCCAGGTGGCTGAAGAGCAGGAAATCGACTTGCCGGATGCCCGAACGGTTCAGCGAAATCGCGATCTCTGCCGGCGTGTCGATAAGAAGGTTAACGTCGTGAAGGAAGACTGAGGGACCCGACCTGGCATAGGGAACGCCTTTCTGTCGGGCCTCCCTGCATACATGGCACTGGCACAGGGGCTTGGGGATAACCATACAACCCCCGGAGCCCAGGATGGTCCACTTCATGACAGATCAGATTGGCAGGGCCACTGCACAAGCACAGACAGGCAGCAATGCGCCCGGCCATGCCCACGAGCACGGCCGGGCGCTCCAGCCCACTGGATCCGGTCTAGTACGTGGGCCTCTCGAAGTGAGGGAAGAAACCGGGTCTTAAGGGGTCCCACCTCCCCACTAGCCGGTCGTAGCAGGGGTCAGGAAGGGTCTTCTTGAACATGCGATAGTAGTGCAGTTCCTCAACAGAAGACAGGTGCGGATTGCCCTCCATCTTGTTGAACTCCTCCAGTTCCTCCTGGGTCACGAGCTCCTCCGCCTGCTGCCGCATGATGTAGGCCACCCCCGACCCTTGCGCGAAGAAGCGCTTGGTCTGGTAGACTATGTGGTCGGGAAGACACCCTTCGAAAGCCTGCCGCACGATCCACTTTCCGACCCTGTCATCGCCATGGATCTTGTGTCCCATCGGTATCTTTAAGCTGAAGTCCATCACCTTGGCGTCGAGGAAAGGCGTCCGGCTTTCGTATCCGTTTGCCGCGTTCAGCCTGTCCAGCCGCTGCAGCGCGGTATTGTGTGCCACCCTGATCAGAAAATCGGTTATGCTGGCCGTTTCCTCAAGGTTTCGCCCCTGCCTGAACTGGCCATCATAGCCATAGAAGAACTCATCGGCCCCTTCCCCCGTCAACACGCACTTGGCGTGCTGGGTGACATAGCGGCCCGCTATGAAGTTGGCGATGGCCCCGTGGACGCAGCTCTCTTCGTACATCTCCTGGTGGTGTATGGCCCGGGGCAACACCTCAAGGACCTCTTCCTCGCCGAACATGAGCACGTGATGCTTCACCCCCAGGTAGGCCGTCACGTCCTTTGCCAGAGGCAAGTCCTGCCCCTGCTCCATGCTTACAGTGAAGCATTCGATGTCAGGCTTGATCTCGTGTGCCATGTAGGTTATCAAGCTGCTGTCCAGCCCACCGCTGAGCAGCACACCAGTGACAGCGTTGTCCTTCATCCGCTTCTCGACGGCTCCCATGAGAAGCTCTTTCACCACCTTCTTGCCCTGCTCGTAGTCCTCGAATTCCGGTGTCTCCACAGCCCGATTGGTGGGAAACTTCTGGAAGCCCAGTTCCCTGGAGTACACGTAGCCTGGGGGAAACTCCTTGACGTCGTAGGCCAACCCCACCAGGGCCTTAGCCTCGGACGCAAAGCACAAGTCCCCGTCGCAGTGGCCGTAGTACAGCGGCTTCACCCCCACCCAGTCGCGGGCGATGATCAGGCGTCCACCGTCCGAGATGGCACAGGCAAAGTCGCCGTCGATCTTCTCGGCAAAGCCGGTGCCGAACCGATTGTAAAGGTCGAGCACGGCTTCGGCGTCGGTTCTTGAGCCCTTGTCCTCGTTGTAGACTCGCCCGTCCAGGACAACCGCTCTCTTACCGTCCGACGCGTAGTGAGATGCGTCGTTGCCCCCTCCACCGACATTGAGATCGTTGCACCCAATGGCCACTTCATCCTGCCGGCTCGTCCACGTGTCATGGGGGCCTCTATACTTGATTACCCCGAGCATCTGGTCCAGCTTGCCTCTGTCACCGCCTTGTACTCCCGCAATTCCAGCCATTACTTTTGCTAATCCTCCTTAACGCGCAATAGCATTGATCCTGCCAAACGTTCTCGGCTTACTTAAACTCGTCCAGCGTCCTGATGGCCGCGAAGCCATCAGCACAGTAGGCATCCACCCCTATTTCTCGAGCGTATTCGTCCGAGACGGCCGCCCCGCCGATCAGCACCCTGACCGACTCCCGAAGGCCGTTGTCCTTCAGGGCGGAGACGACCTCACCCATCTCCACCATCGTCGTGGTCAGCAAGGCGGACAGCCCCAGGTAGTCAGGTTTCTCAGTCCGCACGTACTCGACGATCTTATCTGCGGATACGTCAGTGCCAAGGTCTTCCACTTGATAGCCCTGGCCCTTGAGCAATATGGCCACAATGTTCTTGCCAATGTCATGGATGTCGCCCTTCACCGTGGCAATGGCAAACTTGCCCTTGGGCTCCACGTTGGATGCCTCCAGATAGGGCTTCAAGACGTCCATGGCCGCCCCAACAGACTCCGCGGAGGCCAGCATGTCAGGAATGAAGTACTCCTTAGTGGCGAACTTTTCCCCGACAACCTCCATGCCGGCGGTCAGGCCCTGGGTGATGATCGCATCAGTGGGAATGCCCTCATCCAGTGCCTGCTGCGTCAATTCCAGGACCCCGGGCCCAGTGAGGTCTTCATCTATGCCCTCGTCGTCTTCAGTCTTCCTGCCCTGAATCACGTTCTCCCTAAGCCGGGCAATGGTATCCTCGCTCATCACTGTCTCCCTTCTATGTAGCTGTTCAACCTTGGCAACAGTCCAGGTATTTCGTCGAATATCCTCCTTGTTGTAGCCTCGTCTATATGCTGGACCGGCGTGGCCAACAACTCGTTCATTTTGTCGTATGCCAGCCGGAAAGCATTGTCCTTCTCTCCATCGCCCTCAAACGGATAAGGCTGAGAAAGCTGCCCGCTCCGCATCAAAGGCCTGATGTACTTGATATACAGCTTCTGGGGCGTCGCCGCGACATCACGCACCTGCTTGAGCGTCTTGGCTATCTCTTCCTCGTCGATGAGCGGCGGCCGGAGGAAGAACTCTATCATCTTGAAGTGGGCATCGTCCAGCACCGCCTGCAGCAGACAGAAGATCGAGTTGCAGTCCAGGAGCCCGTAGGCGCAGTGCAAGTATTGAGGACCGCTCAAGGTGACCAGGATGTCGGAGAACAACCTCTCCACCGAGGTCTGCATCCCCGGCTGTTTGCTATCGCAGACCCCAGAAGTGGCATAGCAGGGGAGTTTGTAGTAGCGGGCCAACTGAACGCAGTCCACGTTATACTGGCTGGTCTCCGGACAGCCATAGGAGTCGGCCAGATTGTCCAGCCTGGCCCTGACAGGCACGCTGCCGTAAATCACGGGGGTGCCCGGATTCACCAGTTGGCCCAGGGTGATCCCCGCCAGAACCTCCGCATTTATCTGCGCCATTATGCCATCTTCCTTGACAGGCGCAGTGCTTCCCGCCTGCGGCGCCGACGAGACCACCACAGGAAGCCCTCTCCGGCAAATGGCGATGAAGGTGTCGGTGGTATCCTCCACGAACTGCAGAGGACTCTTCACCAGGCAGGTGATAAAGGAGATCAGTGGGTTTTCCTTGAGCCTGTCCTCGCCTCCGGCGATAATTTCGGCCATACGTACCACGTTGTCCAACTGGCTCAGGCTGGTAAGACCGGACATCACATGTTTGGTGGTGTTGTTCAAAGATGCGAAGTACTTGTTGACATCCTTGTTCTGCGCAGTTATGTCAATATCCTGGATGTTGACCGTCCGGATGTACCCGCCCAGTGTCTCCAATTGCTCGCATACGTGGGCCGATTGGCACAGATCAGCCACAGTGCCGCGACGGGCGTGGAACTCAGGGACCTGGATCTCCACACCGGGGTCCGACTTCTTCACGTAAGTGGGGAAATCAACCTCCAGCCAGATATTGGTCTCAGACCCTGAAATCCAGTGAACCCTCGGCTCGTCGCCCTTCATCACCAGGCTGTTGTCCTCGCTGCGCGCCCCGAGCTTCACCGTCTTGGGAGCCTTGGCTAGCGCCTCCGCAACCAGCCTCTCAGGTATCCTGACCTGCCAGCAGGGGTGCTCTCCGGAGTTGACCGCTGTCACCTCCGCTCCGTGGCTATGAAACAGGTCCGCGGCCTCTTTGTTGAAGCTGATCAACCCTGGCTCCTTCAGTATCTCAACCGAGGCCTGGTGAAGTATCTCCACCTGCTCACGGCTCAGCCTCTCTAGAGGTCTCTCGATCAGAATTCCCTCTCTGGGCACTTCATTCCTCCTAGCTGTCTAGTCAATTCACGCCGCTGTCATCATGGCAAAATCCAAATCAGTCGAGTATAAGACCCTTCCTGTGAGCCTTCACATAGGCCCTGCAACCCGGATCCCTGCCCGCCAGCATGTCACCCACCTTGGCGGCACTCATAATCTTGGCATCCAACGGGTTCAGTATCGCCGAATCAAGGTCGGCGGCGATGGCCATCAGCAGAAAGGCCCGGTTGATCACATCCCTGTTGGGGAGGCCAAAGGAGATATTGCTCAGACCCATTGTGGTCCGGGCCAGCGGGAACCGTGACTTGAGTCCCTCCAGAGTCCTCAATGTGACGATGGCCTGGTTTGCGTCCACCGATATTGGTAGCACCAGAGGGTCAAAGAACACCTGCTCCTCCCTTATACCCAAGCGGCCCAGATGCGTCATGATACGGTCCGCAGCAGCCAGCCGCTCTTCCACGTTATTCGGTATTCCACCCTCGCCCATGACCAGGGCCACCAACCAGGCCTGCCGCTCTGCGGCAAGTGAGCCAATCGTCTCCAGCCTGTCAGCCTCCGCGTTCACCGAGTTGATCATCACCCTCTCGCCCCGGTACTTCTTCAAGGCCGACTGGATCACCTTATGGGTATCGCTATCTATGGCCAGCGGCTTGTCCGTTGCCGTCTGCACCACCTCCACCACCCATTCCATGGCATCCTCAGGATGCTCCCAACTGCCGTGGCCGGCCCCCGCGTTCACGTCGATGAAGTCCGCCCCGGCCGCGTCCTGGTCGGCTGCAAGCTTCCGAAGGAACTCGCTGTCCCTGTTGGCAATCGCCTGCCCAACAGACTTATTCGATGCGTTGATCTTCTCACCAATGACTAACATGTAGAGTCACCCCTGTCCACTATTCCTTCTATCTCCGAAATCACCCGTCGCCTGATCTCCGAAGGTAATCTGTATCCCTCCCTGGCCATGATCTCGTCCACCTTCTCTGCCGCTCTTTGCCAGGTGACCTTGGCACCCCCGGCTTCCCAGTCCGCTCTGCTATTCCTGTCGCTGAGGCCTGGGCTGTAATGCTGACCTCGCATGAACCGCCTGGTATGCCTGGCAGTGACGAAGTCGCCGCCAGGGCCCACCTCCTTAATGAGGTCAAAGGCCATGGTATCTTCGTTGACTTCGATCCCCTGGACAGCCCTCATCACCATCCCCAGTATCTCGTTGTCCACCACGTACTTCTCATAGCAGACAGTCAGAGCGAACTCCATCAGACCGGCAGCGTCGTGGATATAGTTGGCGCCGGCCAGGGCATTCAGCAGGACCGTGATAGCCGATTCATATCCACTCTGGGCATCCACGACCTTCGAGTCGGTCATGCCTCCGGTCGAGTAAAAGGGCAGCCTGTAGGACTGCGCCATTTGAGCACCCCCGGCATTGATCAGGCCCATTTCCACCGAACCCGCCAGATAGTTGAAATTGGCCAGGTCGGTGCTGGTGGCCACAGAACCCAGAATCACGGGCGTGCCCGGGTTGGTGAGCTGTACCAGCATGACGCCCATCAACGAGTCAACAGTCTGCATCAGGACGTTTCCGGCCAGGGTGACGGGTGAGGTAGCTCCACAGAGCGGCTCTGCTGGGCAGACCACCGGGATGCCGCTGCGAGCGATGGTGATCATGAAATCGCCGTACTCTCTGTCTATTTTCAACGGGCTCACCGTACATGCTATCATCGAGACGATGGAGCGCTCCCTGAGCTTCTCAGGAGACCCCGCCACCGTCTCAGCCATCCTTATGACCTGCTTCAGGCCGTCCATGGTGTACAGACCACCCATCACGTGCTTGCTGGTGTTGTCCAGCCCGGCGAAGAAACGGTTCACATCCACTTGCTCCACCGGCAAGTCATCGGGATATGTTGGAAGCAGGAAAACGTGGATGTTGTCCAGGTAGTGGACCAGCTTGGCTATGCGCTTCAGGTCATCCAGGGTGGCCAGCGTCTTCTCGCTGGTGGCCTGGCGGAAGACGTTGAGCGCCGTGCCGCCCGTGCCGGCATACACTCTGGTGCCTCCCAGATGAACATCGTGTTTCTCCTCACGACCGCATAAGGTCACTTCCGACGGGGCCTTGTTGATCAACTCCATCACTCCGTCCCGAGGCAGACGAACCAGTCGTCTTTCCTCATCGACCGAGGCCCCGGCTCGCTTGAACAAGTCAAGCCCTTCGTCGGTGTGCACCAGAAAGCCCACTTCCTCGAAGGTGCGCATGACTTTGTCATGCATCAGAGCAACCCCTTCCTCAGTCATGGGCCTGTACCAACCTCCAGCCAGCCCCTTTCGAACTACTTCCCTCAACTCAGTCTCCTTCCAAGGCAATCTCGCTTGTCACACGAAGTACACGGGTTGTAGTGCTCCAGCCCGCCTTCGGCAGGGCCGATGCCGATGATCCCCGATATCGTCTTGCGGGGGATCATCAGGTATTCCTCCGTGAGCACGACCCCGATGGAGGCAGCGTTCACCGCTCCAAATATCATCTCCTGCTGGGTCAAGTCCCAATCACAGTACCCGGGGCTGAAGCGTCTGCCAATCACAAACCCATCGGCCGCCGCCATCTTCCTGGTCTGCTCCTGCACATACTCGGCCACTCTCTCCACCGCTTCTGTCCCTATTGCATCCAGGACGTAGGACTGGAGAATCAGGCCATCCTCGGCAAGCGTAGCAACGGTGTTCTCAAGGTGGCCGCCGATGGTCACCACGAAAGCGGCCACCATGCAACAGCGCTCCAGCAGACGGGCTACCACCTGGCTCCTGAAGACGATGGAGTCCTCCACGAACGCTAATGAACCGCTGACGCTGTCCACGTTCCTGATGACGTAGGAACGACAGGGCTCAATCAGTTGGTGAGCGTTCTCCATGTAGCCATCTAGCAGCGAGGATATGGCAGGCGACGGCTCAACTTCATCCGAATACCCCAGGCTGCGCAGGATACTGCCTCTGTCCAGTTCCAGCTCCAACCGTTCACTCGTGACTAGCATCTGGGTCACCACCCTTCTGTTGAAGCGTCGAGGACACAAACAAGCCATCTTCCCTGGACAAGGGGACACGTCGGGCTGGCAGTCTTCGACTGCGGGCCTTGCCATATATGACCATTTGCCGCCGGGGGACATCTTTGGAGGGATGTGAGAACTGCGGCACAACAGAGGGGATACTTGTCGTCGGGGAACCTGAGGGAAAGAAGGGGAGCCAGCGGTCGGCGCTAGAGGCGGAGAATGAAGAACCCCCAGATAGCCTTTGTCCCGTGACGCCTCAACCCATAGAGCACCCTCCTGGGGACGCGTGCGAAATGAACCTCATTGCGTGGGGATATTTTACCAGACCGCCTGCCCCCTGTCCACCCCGCGATTTCCCGTTTCCGTTTCGTTACTGTATCACCGGAATGCAGGAACCCTATTCACCCCAGCGGTAGCGCCTGGATCATCCGCTCCATATAGCCCCGATACTACAGGGGCCGTTTCGCAGGGAGGCCGGGCCGGCGCGGGTACCGGCTAGGTGTAGGAGCCACCTTCTCTACCACGACGAGCAGGCGCGTGTCGAGCGGCCGCAGTGGCACCTCTTTCACGCTGGCCAGCTTACCCCCTAGGAGGTCGATGGCCCTGGCGGCGGCGTCTATCTCCGCCTTGATATCCCCTTTCTTCTGGGCTACGGCAAGGCCGCCCACCCGGCAGAAGGGCAGGGTCAACTCCACGGCCGCCGGCAGCTTGGCCAGGCCGCGGGATACCACGATGTCAAAGCTCTCCCGGAACTCGCCCCGGTGGGCTGCCTCCTCGGCTCGACCGTTGACCACGGTGACATCCTTCAGCCCCAGTCTGCCCGCCAGGTGTTGAAGGAAGGCCGTCTTCTTGGCGACCGATTCCAGGAGCGCCAATCTCACTGCTGGGAGCATTATCTTCACAGGCAGTCCCGGAAACCCGGCTCCCGTTCCCACGTCCAGGATGTCAGGGGCTCTTCCCACAGGCCAAACGCGCTGGACCAGCGGCACCAGGGTCAACGAGTCAAGGAAGTGCTTCGTCTGGACCTGCTCCCGGTCGTTGATGGATGTCAGGTTCATCCTTCTGTTCCAGTCGAGCAGTTCCTCCAGGTATATGTGGAACTGCTCGGCCTGCGCTGCTGTCAAAGAGAGGCCGAGCTCCTCCAGTCCGTTGGCGAGCGTGTCAAGCATCACCGAGCCTGCAAATGCCTTGGTTCTTCGTTGTTCTTCATTGGAGAGTCACCGGTTGTCGTGAGGGAATGGGTGTGACTTGCCGGTGTCCTCGCGCGGTGGGACGGCCTAGTATACGACCTTCTCTTCGGTCAGTTGGGCGATGTCCTCGTCAGACATGCCCAGAAGGTCCTTCAGCACGTAGCTGTTGTGTTCTCCGAGCAGGGGCGACCTGTGGCGGATCCGTGTGGGGTTGTCGGATAGCCTCCAGGCTGTGTTGGCAATGAAGTCCACCCCGGTGAGTGGGTGCTCTACCTCGAGGTAGGTCTGACGCTTCTGGAGGTGGGGGTCGAAGAACCTTGCCTCGGTGTCCAGGCAGGGGACAGCGGCAACTCCGTGCTCCTGCAGTAGAGAGGTGAGCTCATAGTAGTCGAAGCCGGACGTCCACTCGTTGATGAGCCTGTCCAGTTCCTCCTGGTTCTTCAGCCTGCTGTACTTGTCAGCGAATCCTGCGTCCTGAGTCCAGGAAGGATTGCCCATCGCCTGGCAGAGACCCTGCCACTCCTCTTCCGTCTTGACGCCGATGGATATCCACTTGTCTTCGCCGGAGCAGCGGTAGTTGTTGTGCGGGCACATGGTTGGATAGCGGTTGCCCAGCGTTCCCAGAATGTTGCCGTTCATGGTGTACTCCATGATACCCTCGCCGGCAATGCTGATCACTGCCTCCAACTGGGCCATGTCGATGAACTGTCCTTTGCCTGTCCTCTTTCGATAGTGAAGTGCTGCCAGCGCGTAGAAGGCCCCGTGCAGGGCGCTGTTAACGTCTGCGTAGGCCTGCTGAAGGCCCAGCACCCTCTCCCCGCGATAGCCCACCAGGCCGTCGATGCCAGCCAGTCCGGTGAGGGAAGGGCCATATGTTTGTGCGTCTCGCAGGGGCCCGTAGTGGCCTGTAGCGGGGAGCGATATCATGATGATCCCTGGATTGATTTCTTTGAGTGACTCGTATCCCAGGTCATGCTGTTTAAGTACCTTGGGGGAGAAGTTCTCCACAACTATGTCGCTGATCTTGACCAGGTTCTTGATGATGGGAATGGACTTGGGCTGGTCCATATCCAGGGTGACGCTCAGTTGGTTCCGGACGCCGCTGTGAAACCAGGGGTCTCTGTCAGGGTCTCTGTCGAGGTTGTCCGGGCTCAGGCGCATGGAGTCAATGCGGCTTCTGGTCTCCACCTTGATGACTTCCGCACCCAGGTCTCCCAGCATGGTAGCCAGGTACGGGCCGGCGAAGACCCAGCCGAAATTGATAACCCTGCACCCCTCGAGGGGCAGCCTGTCACTACCGGTCAAATAGCTCCACCCATGCGCAGGTCTGCCAGGTCCTGCCTGGTGTAACCCAGGCGCTGGCAGTAGACCTCTTCGTTGTGCTGTCCCAGGGTCGGGGCCGGGCTGCAGATGGCCCAGGGGGTCTCGGAGCACTTGCCAGGAGCCCCGGGGTAGGTGAATTCGCCTGCCACGGGATGCTCCACCTGGACGAAGTACTCCCTGACCTTGAGGTGGTCGTCATTCACCACCTCCTCGATGTTCCTTACCGGGGCAAAGGGTACCCTCTTGTCCAGGCACTCCCTGTAGATCTCTGTCTTGGTGTGTGACGAAAGCCATGGTGCAAGCTTCTCGTCCATCTCGTCGGCGTATTTCAGGCTCAGCTCACGCCGGTCCTGGTACCTGGGCTCGCTGGAGTACCATTCGGGCACCTCGCCCCCACCCATCAACTCCAGGAATCGCTTCCACTGATAGCCCTGGATGGCTATCATGCTCATGAAGCCGTCCTTGCAGGGCAGGATGGTATAGGGATAGACCCCCGGGGTCCGGTGGCCCCACCTCATTCTCTTCATGCCGTGCATGATGAAGGAGGACTCCTGGTTGCCGGTGTGAAGAGTGGCCCAGACCTGGGCCTCCGAGATATCCACCTGCTGGCCGTGGCCGTTCGAGTCCCTGGCGAAGATGGCGGCCATGGCCGCTGTGGCTCCAGCCGCCCCGCTCTGGTAGTGTCCCAGGCAGAGCGGTGGCGTCAGGGGCTCCCTGCCCGGCTCTCCGGCGCATACGCTCTGACCTCCCAGGGCGCTGGAGTTGATGGCATAGCCCCTGTAATCGCGGTAGGGCCCTGTCTGGCCAAAGGCGGTGATGGAGACCACTATGAGACTAGGGTTGAGCTGCCGCAGGTCTTCGTAGCTGAGGCCCATCTCCTCGTTCCAGGCTGGTGGATGGTCCTCGATGAGTATGTCGGCGGATCTCAGCAGCTCCTCTAGAATCCCTTTGCCCGTGGCCGTCTCCACATTGAGGGTGATGCCCTGCTTGTTGGTGTTGAGATAGAGGAAAAGCCCGCTTTTCTCCGGGTCGGGGATGTTGCCGGGGAAGGGACCTCGCTGCCTGGCCTCGTCTCCGCATCCGGGCTTCTCTATCTTGATGACCTCAGCACCGAGGTCTGCCAGCAGCTTTCCGCAGTAGGGTCCGGCAATGAACTCGGCCCACTCGACTACTTTCAAGCCTGTCAAAGCCCGATCGCTCATCAATGCAGAATTATACTGGAGCAGTGCGGAGGTCTGCAAGGGAACGTGCTGTGAGGTCTTCGATGTCGCTGCTGGTTCGCTGCCGGCTATGCTGAGCGTGGCTCCTGGGCGTACTCGCCGGACCAGATCTCCACTTGTGAGCCGGGATGTCTATCCTGGATCAGCCTCTTGATCTGATGGCGCGTCTCTTCGTCTTGAATCAACTCCACTTCCGAGACGGGGTTTGGGGCGCCGGCGCCACGGATGTGCTTTCTCTCCAGGAAGCCCGGTACCTGGATGTAGCCCCAATTTCCCGGCATGGAGCAGCAGGAGTTGTCAATGCAGGCGTGCCCCAGCACGTAGAGGACTTCCCTGCCGGCATAGGGGAGGATGTGCTCTTCCAGCGGAACGTAGTAGCCGGCCCTGGCCGTGACCTCCCCTCCCAACTCGGGGTGCGTGTACTCGATGATCATGTTACGGTTCCTCGCAAGCGGAGCGGTTTCTCCGGGCTAGTACTTGAAAAGGTCCATGCTCAGGTAGCGTTCGCCCCTGTCAGGCAGCACGGTGGCCACCCTGTCGAATCCGTACCGCTCAGCCACACGAAGGGAGACAAGCATGTTGGCCCCGGAGCTGATGCCCACCAGCAGCCCGTGATGGCGGTACAGTTGCCGGGCCATGTCAACGGCCTCCTCGCTGCCCACGGTGATGACATGGTCCACCAGGTCCATGTCCACTATCTTGGGTATGAAGCCGTCCCCGATGCCCTGGATCTTGTGTTCAGCGATCCTGGTACTGCTGCCGCCGAACATGACGGCGGCTTCCTCCGGTTCGACGGCGATGACCTTGAGGCGGGGGTTGGCTTGCCTCATGACCCTGGAAATGCCCATGAGTGTCCCGCCGGTACCCACGCCGGCGACCACTGCGTCAACGGGTCCCAACTCCTCCAGTATCTCCTGGCCCGTCCTCTCCTGGGCCTTGACGTTATTCGGGTTGCTGAACTGCCTGGCTATGAAGGTGCCCGGCTGCCTGGCGATCTCCTCGGCTTTCTCTATCGCCTCTTTGAGGCTGCCGCTCTTGGATGTAAGCACCAGTTCCGCGCCTGAGGCCCTCATCATCTGCTTTCTCTCTTCGCTCATGTTCTCGGGCATGACCACAATCATCTTGTAGCCCTTGGCGTTGGCCACCATCGATAGGGATATGCCAGTATTGCCACTGCTTGCCTCAACGATGGTGTAGCCTTTCTTCAGGTGCCCTTCGCGTTCGGCAGCCTCCACTATCTCCAGCGCTACCCTGTCCTTGATGCTCCCGCTGGGGTTCACGCTCTCGAGCTTGGCGTAGACATTTCCGATTCTGATGAGGGGGGTATTGCCGATGGCCTCCAGGAGGCTGTAGGTCCTGTTGGTTTCACGCTGCAATGGTTTCTTGATCCGTTTGCTCCTTCCCACACGGCAGTATGGCTTTGCAGGACCCTGCCGTTGCGTGCCTGTGCGTCAATAGAATTATAGCATCAGCCCAGTGACGCGGGGAAATCGAAGCACGTGTCAACTCATTTAAGAATGTTACAGGGGGGCCGTTAGCGCCTCCCTCCTATACGATTGTTTGGTCTCTCTGGGAGACTGTGTGACTTCGGCCCTCCTAGGCAAGTCTGACTCCCTGCTGGGCTGGTCTTCGCCGCCTTGGTTGGGAGGGGTGGGGGACTGGGGGCCTTGCCACAGCTCCTCCAGAGCATCATAGATTGCTTGTCTCAACTGCCTCGGGTTGGTCCAGGCTACTCCAACTGATCCAGGAGCACCCCAGCGGCAACTTACATACATCCGAGCCCTGAGAACCATACCGAGCCTCTCTGTTCACTACGGTCTGTTCATGCCCCATGCAGTGCGGCGACCGCTCACGTACCCGCCGCAACAAGGCCCCAACATGGTGGAAGTACTGGACACAAAGGAGAAGGGCTCGGTCGTCAACCTGGCCGCCTATCTACTGTTGGACGCCTTCAGCAAAGACAGCGACATATCCGTTGTTGTGCCCAACGACTCGGACCTAGTGGAACCAGTGAGGTTAGCCAGGGACGAGTTGGGCCAGGAGGTGGGCGTCCTGCACCCGCACCAGAGGCACGTGAAGGAGCTTGCTCAGGTTGCCAGTTTCTACCAGCCAATTCGTGAAACGGCGCTGAAAGTCTGTTTGTTCCCGCCAGTGCTGAAGGACGCCGACGGTAGGATTCACAAACCCCCATCCCGGTGAGCCCGGCAGGGTGGGCCAAATGAAATGGAACCCACCTGTTACACAATGCCCATGGTGGCGGGTCTCGCTTGCCATCACGCCCCTTGAGGGAAGGGTGGGTGATGGCGAGCGCCGAGTATCTGATCATTCCGAAGCAATGTGCCAAGGCATGGAATACATCGCAGAGGCCAGGTGGCATGTCGTGTACAGCAAGCCGAGGGAAACAGCGGTGAAGAGCGAAGGTTGATAGAGGGTGGATTGGGGTAGGGGGATGGGGGTAGGGGATGATGGGGCATAAGCGCTAACTTAACCATTGATTGTTGGGGGCTTGTTAGGTATTATTGTCACCAAAGGAGGTGACAATGCTGATCGAAGAGGCCTTCAACACGGACCGTGACTGGGATGTAGTTATGGCTATGTTGCCAGGGGGTTGGCAAGAGAAAGCCAGAGAACTGGGAGCCCTGCGGCGTTGTCGCGGGTTTGCCAATGCGGAACCCTTGCTCA
>Ga0180431_10003234_pt1 | contig 21115 bp, 14 predicted proteins | sample SS_ome_11_FD_132459 | JGI IMG/M metagenome (GOLD analysis project Ga0180431, IMG submission 132459) | Hypersaline lake sediment archaeal communities from the Salton Sea, California, USA - SS_1_MS_1 metaG | ecosystem: Environmental > Aquatic > Non-marine Saline and Alkaline > Hypersaline >...
GAGGGAGGAGAAGGTAAAACGACGGCCGAGATGCAGAATGCCAAAACCTTTACAGACGCCGGATGGGATTTCGACAGGCCCATATGGACGATAGAGGGACAAGACTATCCTCAACTGGCTTGGGACCGGCCGACTCACGTCTTTCGTATCGAAATCTTCAAGGGGTACGACTACGAAGATCCGGGCGACCCGGATGATACGGAATACGAATTCCGGCTGGTCGTACTGACGGACGGCACGGTTGAGAACATTGAATTCGTGACGCCCGCGGGAGAATTGCTGGAGATCGCGAAGATTCCTGAAGAGCAGGAGATAGAGGGAGGCCGGATCGAAATAGGGCGAGAATATGAGATTGAGCGTTGCGCGTACGAGTGGTATTTCGATACGGAATTCGACGATCCGGATAGCCTGGATGCCTACGGAGACGGAGATTACACGATTATCATCCACTACGGCGACGGGCGTCAGGAGCAAACAACCGCATGGTTTGGGATACCCGGTACGAATGATCCCATACCGCAGGTCGTACAGGAACCGACCTTTACGAGTTTCGCACATCAGGACCGCCTGGCTTGTCCCTTAATGATAGAGTGGGAGCCCCCGGTCAACCCGGACGTGAATCTGATACGGTTCGATTTAGAGAATCAGGATACGGACGAGGAATGCGTATATGAACTTGGCGCGGTTGCATCCGGCCTGGATGATCCGTTTGTGATCAGTGAGGGTTTGTGGGAAGCGAATCTTGCCTTTGGAATCATGTACGAAACGGATACTATCGACGGTATCCACGTCTGGTGTGTCAAATATAGCGTGAGCGATTATATCTTCACTATAATAAGTCCATAAAATCTATATGCAATGAAGACCATTGTGACATTCAGAATAACTTCTCAAGGAACAATCCTGGCAATAATCGTTATTGCTCTGATCCTCGGTCATCCAAGAACGGCCATTCCAAATACGGAGACATCCATTCAATCCCAAAAACCAGCGGGGGTCTCCGATTCCGTTTCTACCGACGATGAACTATCGGAACGGATAACGCAGTTGGTCAAGAGCCTGGACTATACTGATGACGTGGCTGAAAACTTTGCCCGGATGGTCATGAGCTGGAAAAGTTCGCGAAGACGTCCCGCTCTCGCGAGTTGGAAGGAAAGACTTGCCAACGCCCATCAAAAATTTGAAGAAGGTAAGATCTCCCAAAAGGACGTTGCGAAAATCGAAGCCCGCGTTCTAAAAGATGTTTGTCTCACGATCAGAAAAAACGTTCACTTTGACAAAAACGCATCCGAACTATCCAATATCCTCCAAAACAGACAAACCAATTGCGTCGGTTTTTCGCAATTGACGTTCATCATCGGAAGTGCGATTGGGCTTTGCGTCAAGCCTATTAATGTCTTGAATCGCTACCCGCCCCAGAGCGATGATCCGAATGAAGGACATATCGCCTGTATCGTTGCATTATTCGACGATCGGTTCGTCATGGCCGACGCGGCGATGTTTTTCAATGCCACGAGTAATGTCTTTACGCTGGAGAACCACTTCGTTAAGGTTGGCAACGCTTGGGAGCTCAAGAATAGGACGAATCCATTGCGAATTCATCGCAGAATTCAATTATTGGATAAAAATTTACTTATTTACGCAATTTACAACAATCGGGGAACCCTCGTTAATAGAAAAGGCGAGTATGATTCGGCGATCTTGAATTATAACCGGGCCATCGAGATTGATCCGGAACTCACGACAGCCTATAACAATAGAGGTAATGCTTATTTGAGTAAAGGCCTGTTCAACCGAGCTATGGTGGATTTTTCTACAGCCCTCAACATCGATCCAAGAAACGTGAATGCATATATCAACCGTGGTCGTACGTATCAGGCAAAAGGTAGATACGACTGGGCGATCTTTGAATATAACAGAGCCATCGAGATTGACCCGGAATTCCCGAACGCCTATTACTACAGGGGATTGGCTTATCAGTCGAAAGGTCAGCTTGAACGGGCGATCTTAGATTATAAAAAAGCTATCAAGATTGATCCGAAATACACCCTGGTCTATCTGAGCCGTGCAGAGGTTCATGCCGAATTAGGAAAACCTGAAGAAGCTAAAAAGGATTTATTCAAAGCTATCAAGTTAAACCCGGTACTCCGGGAACCGGCAAAGAAGATATCCGAACAATATGAAATAAATCTCAAGCTCAACTGAACGATCAAACAGAGCAGGTTACTTTTCGATGTTACTGAAAGAAGGGATTGTGGGCTTTTTCCCGGGCGATGGTGGTGGCGGGGCCGTGGCCGGGGTAGGCGTCGGTGTCGCCGGGGAGGGTGAAGAGTTTTTCTTCAACGCTGCTCAGTAGCTTCGGCATGCTGCCGCCTGGGAAATCGGTCCGGCCGATGGAGCCGGCAAAGAGCGTATCGCCGACAAACGCCACGCTCTCCTCCTGCGAATACAGGCAGATCCCACCCGGCGTATGGCCGGGCGTGTGAAGGACCTGCAGTTTGATGCCGGCCTGCTCGATGACGTCCGACTCGTTCAAAGCCACCTCTTCGGGCTCTGTGGTGAACGCCATCCCGTGCATGGCGGATAGATTCGCATACGGATCCGTGAGCATCTTCGCATCGAGCGTATGGATATAAACCTTCGTACCGGCAAACCGCTCGCGCAGGGCCGCCAAACCGGCGATATGGTCGATATGACCGTGGGTGAGAACGACCGCTACGGGATTCAGCTCTTGTTCTTCGAGGAAGTCAATGAGGCAACCGGCGTCGAGGCCGGGATCGACGACCAGGCAGTCTTTCGCCGCATGATCGCTGCGGAGAACGTAACAGTTCGTCTCATACGCCCCCAGGATCAACGTGTCTATCTTCATAATAAGGCTTCCTAAAAGCTCAAATAACTAACAAAAACAGCATGAAAGGTCAAGAAGCTTTACCCTTGACCGCCTATCCGCCGTGTGGTATTGTTTTGCGACTGTTTCCAAGTGGAACCGAAGTGAAAGCCGAATGGTGTATATCGTATCGCGCAAAAGGCTCATGAAATCTCCATGACGAAGCCGACGTAAGGTGAAACAGTCTGCTCGATACACAGAACGCAAAGCAAATAATGAAGAAGTCTTTTACACGCATATTTGTCTATGTCTGGCCGCAATGGCACCGCCTGATCGCCGTCGTCGTCAGTGCGATGCTGATCGGAATTCTCTTTTCGTTGAGTTTTGCGACGATTGTACCCCTGCTGAAGGTGATGATGGGAGAAGAGGGCCTGCGAGGCTGGGTGGATCGGAACGTGTGTACCTGGCGGTACGGCATGGACTTCCATGTCCCCGAGACGCCGGATTTTTTAGCGGATCCCAACAATGATATCGCGTATCATTTGCTGGTCACCCTTGTTAAAAACGAGCGTTTGGCCCAAAAAGCCGGCTTGCACGTCAACGACAAGATTGTCGGCATCGGGGATTTGCCGACCGGCGAAGACGCAACGAGAATGACCCGGGCACAACTGCTTGAAGCCCTGGCGACAGCCGACGGTACACAACTGCAACTTCAGGTTAAGCGGGAAAGCGAATCGGGCATACCGGTCATGACGGAATTCCAACTGGCCACGCCGCCGAAACCGTTTTATGCGGATACCGCTCAATCGCTCGTAGGTCTCATCGTCAAACGCAGCGCCGAGCAGTCGAGTAAGCAACGCGTCATCGTTTTCATCATCCTCGCGATGGTCGTTGTTACCGTTTTACGATGTATCGCCATGTTCTTTCAGAAATACCTCGCGGAAAAAGTGGTTCAGGTCGCCGTTGCGAATTTACGGAACGATGTCTTTTCCCACGTGCTGAGGATGCCGATCGGCTTCTTCTCCCAGGAGGGGACCAGCGATACGGTCAGCCGGATCGTCAACGACACCCTCCAGGTGACCTATTCAGTGAAAATATTGCTGGGCAAGGCGCTGCGCGAACCCATGGAAGCCATCGGCACGCTGACGCTTGCCTTCATTTTGGACTGGAGACTCACGCTGATTTTCCTGACGGCCGCTCCCGCCGCCGTCGGATTCGGCGCCGCTTTGGGCAAACGCATTAAGCGAGGCATGAAAAAGTCGCTGATCAGCACGGCGGCCATGCTCGGTAGGCTCGAAGACGTCGTCGGCGCCCTGAGCGTCGTCAAGGTTTACAACCGCCAGGACCAGGAGACCTCGGCCTTCAAAGCGGTGAACGCGAAGCTGCTCAAGCGCCTGCTGCGCATCACGAAGATCGATGCCGCGACCAGCCCCGTCATGGAAGTGCTCGGCATGCTGGCCGGCTCGGCGGCGCTGCTGGTCGGCGTCCATTGGGTCGTCAACGCCAACATGAAATCAAGCTCTTTTTTCGGACTCCTGATCGCCCTGGGAGTCACCGCCGAGTGCATCCGCAAAAGCAGTGATGTCTGGAACAAGGTGCAAATGTCGAACGCCGCCGCGGAGCGTGTCTTCGCCGTGCTGGACGAGTCCCTCGAACCGGAGATGCCGGGAGCGGAAGAGCTCGGGCCGTTAAAGAAAAACATCGAGTTTAATAATATCGTATTTACCTACCCAGGGACGACCCGTCCCGTACTCAAAGAGGTTAATCTGACCGTTCCGGCGGGACACAACGTGGCCATCGTCGGCCCGAACGGCTCGGGCAAGACGACCCTGGCCAATCTCGTACCGAGATTCTACGATCCGGATTCGGGGCAAGTGCTGATTGACGGCAAAGACATTCGCCATGCGACCCTGTTTAGTCTGCGAAGCCAGATTGGCATGGTCACGCAAAACGTCGTCACGTTCAACGATACGATCGCGGCCAATATCGCCTATGGCCGGACGGACGCGACCCGAGAAGAAATCGTCGCCGCGGCCAAGCGCGCTTTCGCCCATGAGTTTATCGCTCCCCTGCCCAAAGGGTACGATACCCTCATCGGCGAACAGGGGGCCGGCCTGAGCGGCGGCCAGTTGCAGAGAATCGTCATTGCCCGGGCGATCTTGAAGAACCCCGCGATCCTGATTTTCGACGAGGCGACCAGCCAGGTGGATGCCGACAGCGAAGCCAAAATTCACAATGCGATCGAGGAGATCATGCGGGACCGAACCAGCTTTATCATCGCCCACCGATTCAGCACGGTCATTACGGCCGACGTGATCGTGGTGATGAACGAGGGGCAAATCGTCGCCCAGGGCCAGCACGACCAACTCATCGAAACCTGTTCGTTATATCAAAGCCTGTACGAAACCCAGCTCATCAAAGCCTGAGCGCCCGGGGAAAAGACAGTGTATAGGACGATATCTACATCCTGATTCTTCAGCTCTTCCGACAGAAAGTACTTTTTTTGACGCCGGTATCGAAAATTTTCACTTTGATTTACTTGAATACGCTTAACTTACCGATTATGTTAAGACATGTTCGGGTTGGGATATCCGACCCAAGCTCTTAAAAGACATAAGTGACTTATACTGACTTTTGACGTTTCGGAGAAACGAAGCCATGCCCGAGCTTTTACGACAAAAAAAAGCACACGACTTATTCACGAGATACGAGGGCAATCCGATCCTGACGCCGGAGGATTGGCCGTATGCGACCAACGCGGTTTTTAATCCCGCCGCCGCAAGGCTTGATGGAGAAACCCTGTTATTGGTGCGCGTCGAAGATATGCGGGGCTTTTCCCATCTGACGGTCGCGCGCAGTGCCGACGGATTCACGAAATGGGAGATCGACTCGACCCCCACGCTCGAAGCGGACCAGAATTCCCGAGAGGAACGGTGGGGATTGGAGGATCCCCGTATCGTCTGGCTCGAGGAGCAGAGGCAATTCGCCGTGACGTACGTTTCCTTCAGCGAGGGCGGTCCCGTCGTTTCGTTGGCCATCACCAAGAATTTCAGGACCTTCGCCCGCCTCGGCTCCCTGTTGCCGCCGGAGGATAAAGACGCCTGCCTGTTCCCCCGCCGGTTCAACGGGCGGTTCGCCCTGATCCACCGGCCTATCGTACGCGGCGAAGCGCATATGTGGATCAGCTTCTCCCCCGACCTCAAGCACTGGGGCGACCACCGGCCGCTCATTATGACCCGTCACGCCTACTGGGACGGCCAGAGAGTCGGACTGGCCTGCCAGCCCATCGAGACGCCGCAGGGCTGGATGCTCTTCTACCACGGCGTGCGCAACACGACCGCGGGCGCCATTTACCGCGTCGGATTGGCCCTGCTGGACTTAAATTCTCCGTGGAAGGTCCTCCGCCGGGGCGACGAATGGATCCTCGGTCCCAGCGCTCCCTATGAGCGGATCGGCGACGTCAGCGACGTCGTCTTCCCCACCGGGGCAACGGTCCACGAAGAGTCCGATCAAATCCATCTCTATTACGGCGCCGCCGACAACACGATCGCCGTCGCGACAGCAAAGATGAGCGCGTGCATGGACTACTTAATGTCCTGCCCGAAGATCGACGAATAAATCAAGTCGTCAACATCGATTGTAATCACACGGCGCTCATCCTCCCATCTGACCCGTCAAATTGCTTAATTGAGCCCTAAGGCTGGGTGCAATAATCGCAACGGGAAAACCACATTTATTTCGTGAGATTCCCAGCAATCATAATTCCCAATTATTTTGATTTGATGCGTATATTTTTACTCAAAATTTTAAAACTTTTTTAAATTCTGCGTTATAACGGATTAGTTTTCCCGCTGTTATGTGAGGAGCATCGGAAATATCGCCAGCGAGGGCGAGCTTCCGATCCCCATTAGATTTGACGTCGTTCGAGGTGCATATTGTTCGCCCTCAGGGCAGAAAGGATCTGATCACATGAGAAGCCACAACCGTTCAAAAGTCGAATTTCCACTCATTGCATTGGTACTATACCTGATTTTTTATCCAGCCGAGGGCGTGAGGGCGGATTTCACCTTCGGGGTGCCGGCCAGGCTCGGACCGATGGTGAATAGCTGGAGCGACGACTACAGCCCATGCCTTTCCGCCGATGGTTTGTCGCTCTATTTCGCCTCAACCCGACTTGGCGGGCTCGGCGGCTACGATCTATGGGTATCCACACGCGAAACGACCAGCGACGACTGGGATCCTGCGGAGAACCTTGGATCACTGGTCAACAGCCCGGACGAGGATGTCAGCCCGGCCGTTTCTCCCAACGGCCTGGAGCTGTATTTCACCTCGTTTCGACCCGATGGCCAGGGCGGAGCGGATATCTGGATCGCCAGGCGGCAGACCACAGACGATCCGTGGTCCGAGCCGGAGAATCTCGGTCCACTTGTCAACAGTGCCGCTGATGAGGTCACGCCGAGCCTCTCGGCGGATGGGTTGGAACTCTACTTCACATCCGGCCAGGAAAACGGCGAGCATCGATCAAGCTTATACGTGACCCATCGCGACTCGATAGAGGCTCTCTGGTCGGCTCCCGTTCGTCTCGATCCGGCCATCAACAGCGAGGCTTGCCAGTGGAATCCGACCGTCTCACACGATGGCCTTTTGCTGTTTTTCACTGACTACTGGAATAGCGAAGCCCGGCCGGAGGGCGTTGGCGCTACGGATATCTGGCTGACTATGCGAGCGAACAAAGATTCGGAGTGGATCAGCCCCGTGAATCTCGGTCGACCCACTAATACGGCGTTCATCGAGGACAGCCCCGTGATCTCCGCGGATGGCTCGACGCTCTACTTTAGCTCGGATGCTTACGACGAGCCGGCGGGATGGAACAACCTCGATATATGGGAAGTGCCTATCCTCCCTGTGGCGGATCTGGACGACGACGGATACGTGAGTTTGAACGATGTGCTCCGACTGGCTGAGTCGTGGGGTCGGGACGATCCGGTATGCGATATCGCCCCCGTGGCCTGGGGCGATGGTGTGGTGGATGTGGCCGATCTGGATGCTCTTGTGGATCATTGGTTCCCGGCAGAGTCCGGCTTGGCGGCTCATTGGGCATTTGATGAGCCAGAAGGGACTGTAGCGCACGATAGCACCGGAACCTACGATGCTAATGTCGTGGGTGATCCTGTCTGGCTCCCCGACGGCGGTATGGCCGGCGGCGCTTTGCAATTCGACGGGGCCGGCGATTACGTCAGCGCCCCTTATGTGTTGTCAAGTAGAAGTCAGTCATTCAGCATCTTCGCCTGGATTAAAGGCGGCGCTCCAAACCAGGTCATCCTCTCTGAATCCGGCATGTACGGAGATATCGTCCTGCAGGCCGACTTCATCGCGGGCAATCTCATGACATCGCTATACTGCGGGATTGATAATTACCTGTTCTCAGAGGCACCTATTATCGATGGGCAGTGGCACCGCATAGGCCTTGTCTGGAATAACGACGCTCTGAGTAGAACGCTCTACGTCGATGATGTTGAGGTGGCCTCCGACACAACAGGTGCATCGGGCGGTATCGGCAGAACCGGAGTTTATATCGGCGCCTCCTGGGGTCTCGACACACACAAAAACTACTATTGGGATGGTTTGATTGACGACGTCCAGATTTATGAAAGAGCCGTCACGTCACAGGCAAAACCACAAACGTTCCGCCGCCCGAGCGGGCAGAAAGGATTGTAAGAAATGAAACGGTCCAACATTTACAGAATCACACATATCGTATATGTCTTTTGCAGCCTATTCGCATTGGTGAACCTTTCATCGGCGCAGATCCCGGATGCCTCCGCGATAGTCATCACCGTTGCGGGTAAGGACTATGCTTATCAGCCCCGACCTGATCTGGGGTATGTCGTCAAGCTCCCGGTCAGCGAACAAGCGATAAAATCCTCCGATGGAAACGTCGGTTTGTTTACGAACATGCAAGCAAGGCGAGTTGGTGGACTTGGCAAACGAGGCCTCTGGATTGTCCAACAAAATGGTGGGGGGAGCCCCACCCTACCAAACGTTCAAGGAAAGGCTCTATACACCGCCCCGCTTTTCACATTGTATGGCGATAAGGTCGCCGTCATTCCTGAGATCGTGATTCGCTTGAAGGCGGAAACACAGGCGGAACAACTCCGGCAAATCTGTCGATCCCTTGGTTGTGCGATCAAAAAGCCGATGGAATTCACCACCGAGGAATATCTGGTTGAGGTCAACGGGCCGAATGAAGACGCGGTGTTTTCCGCTGTCAAGGCGCTGAATAAGATCGACTGGATCGAGTGGGCTGATCTGAATGTGGCGTTCCAGCCAAAGCCTTGCGGCCAATCTGAATTTCATGCTCCACAGGTCTCGCAAATTACGGGCATGATACCCAATGATGAATATCTCCCGATGCAATGGCATCTCCACAATACCGGCCAATTCGGCTATACACCTGATGCCGATATCAACGCCCTCGAAGCGTGGGAGATCACGACCGGCGATCCCAATATCGTGATTGCGATCGTCGATGACGGCGTGGATCCCAATCACCCGGACTTAGTGAATAACCTTGTGCCGGGATATGATTTTCTCGATGATGATGAATCAACGCATCCCGAACGTGACGACAATGGGAATGTGAACAATCACGGTACGATGTGCGCTGGACTGGCTTCCTCTCAAGGGAATAATTATATCGGAGTGGTTGGGGTCACCTGGAACTGCAAGATTATGCCGATCCGAAATCACCGTAGAATACACCCCTCGAAAGATGAGTATGACTGGATTACCAATGCTCAAACCGCCACCGCATTCCGTTGGGCCGCGGATCACGGAGCGGATATCCTGAGCAATAGCTGGACTGGCGCGAACCAAATCGTTCGGTCCGCCATAATTGATATCACGAACCCCGGTGGTATGGGGCGCGACGGTAAGGGATGTGTTGTTTTAGGGGGTAGTGGGAATCACTTTGATAACGAGAGTACGAATGTTCGTAATCCCGCCGGATTTCGAGAATCTATCGCCGTCGGAGCAACGACCGAAAACGATACGCTCCGGAATTATAGCTGCTTTGGACCTGCGGTCGATATCACTGCACCGAGCGGAGCAGCAGGAGCCAATCGGTCTCTTGGCATTATGTCCACAGATGTCTCCGGCGAAGAAGGCGCGAGTAAAACAGACTACCGAAGCGGCTGTTCCGGTACGTCAACAGCAACACCGATTACCGCCGGCGTCGTGGCGTTAATGCTGTCTGTGGAGCCTGATCTGACCAGCCACGAGATCCGGCATTATCTTACCCGTTCGGCGCGCGATCTGGGCCAGCCGGGCAAAGATGACTATTACGGATGGGGACGTGTGGATGCACGGGCGGCACTGGATATGATCTTAGCCAAACGGGTGGACCTGAACGACGACTGGAAAGTGGATGACACGGATGTGACGCTCTTTGATGAACTTCGTGCGGCTAATGATCCTATAGCCGACATCGGACCCGCCCCGCGGCCGGATGGCGTGATCGATGAACGGGACCTCGATCTTCTGATGCAATACTGGGGCACGGAAATTCCCAAAATGCCCGGGTCATCTGAGCCGGGCCTGATCGTCCGCTGGGCGCTCGACGAGACCGAAGGGACGATTGCCCATGGTAGCTACGACATTTACGGCGACGCGCCTTACCCCAGCAACGTGCACGGAGGCGCCGTCTGGCAGCCCGAAGGTGGCAATGCAGGCGGCGCCCTCCTTCTTGACGGGGTGGATGACTATATCCGCACGCCAGTCATCCTCGATCCTACGGCGGGCCATTTCAGCGTGTTCCTCTGGATCAAAGGCGGCGCCCCCGGCCAGACCATCGTCTCCCAGGAAGGCGGCGCGAGCTGGCTGATGGCCGATCCTACGGATGGAGCCTTGCGAACGAACCTTCGAACGCCGGAAGTGACCGGCCGGAACGCCAAACCCGCCGGACCGCCGTTGGTTTGCTCGACGATCGTGACCGACGGCGACTGGCATCGGGTAGGCTTCGTTAGGGATGGCGGCGAAAGAGTTCTCTACGTGGATGATGTTGAGGTCGCTCGCGATACAGCCGAAACGCTGGAATCCGCAGAAGGTGGTTTATTCATCGGCGCTGCAAGCGCCATGGAACCGGGCAGTTTCTTCTCCGGCCTGATCGATGACGTCCGCATCTACAACCGGGCCGTGACACCATAGAACACTACTTTTGTGATACAGCAAAGACAAAGAGCTGGCCGCCTTGACGCTGTTAGCTCTTTTTATATCGTTACGATAACCCAGCTTAATCACGAGCTACGGTGACTGGATATGGTCGATCGCGAACTTGGCCCTTACTCTCTCGAGCATCTGCGCTTTCTTCTGTATTCTCCAGACCAGCACCGAAATGGGCTCCCGCTTTCGATCTTTGAATGTGATAATGATCCGGCCGAATCCCATGAGGCGTTCGAGAAAATCGCTCGTATCGATCCGGCTGTTGTAATCTTCCCGACCGATCTGCTCACCGGATTCGGTCGGGCCTTCCTGCAGGTTCATGTAATTCGGCGTGATCGTCATATAATAGAACAGCCCCTTGAACCAGGAAACAAAAATCGTCAACAAACCAATCATCCCGACAAGAAGGAAACCGGTCGCATTGAGACTCAACGCCAGATGCCTGAAGAGACTGAAGAATCCCCCCACCCAGCCGAGCAGATGCAGCCATAAAAGGAAACACCCCAGACTGACCAACGTAATGAGCAGGATCTTGATACTGATGTTGTATTCCTCCACAAGAAAGTTAAGGACGAATATGCCCATCCAGCCCCCCCCGATCATAACATCGTAATTGGAAGAATTTCCCCCAATCAAATACATCAGCACGGCGGCCGCCAGCGCCGCGATAATCGTGGGCACGTAGAGGACTTTCGGTGTCCAATTGAAGATCACGAGCCAGTCATTAATATCCGGATCGAGCTTCATGGCTTTCTCCATTCTCAATCTCGTCCGGAGCGTTCGATGCAGGATAAACCAGGCGATGACTGCGGCGACAAGAAAACCCGCAGCAATATAAACGGCGATCATCTGGTTCGAGGTCCAGCTCATTTCCTTCACCTTCGGCACCGCGTAACGAATGATAGCCCATATCCCCACAACTGCACCGAGCAGCGCGATACACAGGATAACGATGATCATATTCCGGCGTTTCGGCTTGGGCTTGCCTTGCTCTTCAAGCTTTTGAATCGGATCGACACTTTGATTATCTTCAAGGTTCTGAGGCTCTTCGACGTTTGGGCCTTCCATGATATGTCCTTTCTAAGACGATACGAATACGTGTATCAGAATATCAGCTTACGAGAAAGAAGGATACCAGGAAATCAGGGTCTCAGGAAGGAAAATTTCATCACCGGCACGTGCCTGATCTCCTGAGAACCGGATATCCGCCAACGGATCGCCGGATCCTCCGATCCCCTCAATCTTACGGGATATCCTCCGTCGGCACAATCGGTTCCCATCCAACTTTCGCCGCACCGAGAAGCGTGCCGCTCGCATAAGCCAGATCGACGAGAGCGATTTGATATTCGGCCAGGGCCCGGATCTCGGCGCTTTGGGAGTTGGCGAAATTCGCCTGGGCCTGGAGCACGTCGGTCGACGTATTCAAACCGAGCTCGAACTGGCGTTTCTCGGCTTTGAACAGCCGTCCATCCAAAATGGAGCTTTGCCGGCTGGCCAGGACGCGCTGCCAGTTCGCTTCGAGCTGATCGATGGCGTTGAGAACCTCCAGCTCAATCATCGCCTGGCGATTATCCCGGGTGGCCAATCGCTGCCGGCGTTGATACAATGCCTGTCGGAGCCGGCTCTTGGCCGCCTCATTTCCAAGCGGCACAAGCAACTGCAAACCGACCCGATGGTCCTCGAATCTTTTGTTGAACAGCAAATCATACGAATCATCCCGGCTCGCTCCGAGGCCGTTAACATTGTACGTATAATCCATCGTCACCAGAGGAAGGGCCTGGTTTTTCGCGTAAGCCACCCCGGCGACATCTTCGGCGATCTGCAATTCCAGCTCGAGCATTTCCATTCGATTATCAACCGCCGCGGCCACCAACCGCCCCCTCTCCAGCGCGTAACGCACCGGGTCCGGCTCGGTCCCCGGCACGAGCACGGTCGGCGTCTGCATCCCCAAACCCACTTTATTGAGCGTCCGCTTGAGATCGCGTTCCCGATCGCGGACTTCGTTCTCTGCGGTAATGATCGACTCCAACTGCTGCGCCACGCCGGCCTCGGTCCGAATCACTTCCACCTGCGGCTTATCTCCGGCCTTGACAAAACGAAGCGCCTGTTGATAGAGCGCATCGGCCAGATCGTATTGCTGCTTGCGAACCTCCAATTCCCGACGGGCCGCATACAGCCGCCAGTACACGCGATCCACCGCGGCAATCACCCGTATCACCTCAAGCTTCGTTCGGGCGTCGGTGATCTGCCGTTCATATTCGGCGATGCGAATCGAATAGGTGTTCGCGCGCTTTCCGGCGTTTCGAAGAAGGGGCTGACTGATCGAAAGGGACATATCCGAACTGTAAGACGGATCGAACACCGAAAAGGGAGAGCCCGTCTTCAGGCGATTGTCCGCCACGTCAAATCGGACCGTCCCGCCGGTTCGCAAGGGAACCTGAACGCCCAGACCCATGCCCAAGAAATCGGTCTGCGAGCCCGAAATTTCATCGAGAAACGAAGCGGTCGGCGTATCCACCTTGACAAAATTCATATAGGAATTAATGGCCGACTCGAACCGGGCTTCCTCGGCGCTGACCCTCTCGGCGGCGATAGCCGGACTAATAAGCTGCACCTTCAGATCGAGATTGTTCTCCAGCGTCAGCGCCCGGCACTGCTCCAGACTCAGCTCAAGCTCTTTCGCCGGGACATCGTTCACGTCGTTGGTATCGGGTCGAACCGGCTCCTGGACTTTCGCCTCGTTCAATTGAAGCGTTTTGACTTTCCGAAACTTTTCAGGGGGAATCCGGAGGGCGTAGGGATCCTCCTTACTAAAGAGATCGCACCCGCCGGCAAGACAGAGAATGGAAGCCAGAAGACACAAAACGGAAATCCTGATGGACGAGGGGCAGATTTCTGATTTACGATTTTCGATTTGTGATTTGATCCGCGCAGCGTCAGAAATCAACAATCGGCGATCGAAAATCGATGATTTTCCTTCCATCTTCCATGTTCTGCCTTCTGTCTTCTGTCTTCTGTGTTCTGATTTCTTTTTACTCATGTCTGAGGGCCTCAATAGGATCAAGACGGGAGGCTTTGATCGCCGGGAACATACCAAAAAAGATGCCGACGGAACCGGCAAAACCGAACGAGAGCCCGATGGCCCATAAGGGAATATAGGCCATATCCAGCTCGACGTTCGGAATATTGGCGATGGCCATCGTCAGGAGCTGACCCACGCCCACGCCGACCAGACCGCCGACGAAACAGAGGACCACCGATTCGATCAGGAACTGTGTGAGCACGGCGGTCTTTTTAGCGCCGACGGCTTTGCGCAGACCGATCTCGCGGGTCCGCTCCGAAACGGAAACGAGCATAATGTTCATGATCCCGACGCCGCCGACGAGAAGGGATATCCCCACGATGCCGCCGGCTACCATTGTGACGTAAAACGTGATTTTATTGAAGACTTCCAGGATGTTCTGGAGCGATTGAACCTCGAAATTATCGGGTTCTCCCGGCTTGATATTGCGCGTGCGCCGGAGGAAGAAGGTGATCTCCGCCCGCGCATCCTCCGAGACTTCAGCGGATTTACTCTCGGCTATAACTCCGACCCATAGATACTGCCTGAGCTTATAACTGGTCTTGAAGGGAATAAAGATTTCAGAACGCTCCTGGTCCCCTCCGCCGAACAATCCTTCCGGACGCGGCTCCACCACGCCGACGATATAAAACGTGTTGTGACCGATGAGAATGGGCTCGCCGATGCAGTCGCGGTCAAGGCGAAGGTCGTTGCGCAACTTCGGATCGATCAGGCAGACCTGACGCACCTGCATTTCATCAATGACCGAAAGCGGCCGTCCGAGCATCACCGGACGACTCTCGATTTGATGACAGGCGGGTTCAATACCATTAATCCTTACATTCTCGACCGACTTTTCACGGTAGCTAACCGTATAGCTTCCGGGCGAGGTCTGGCGGCCAAACCGTTTTACAGATGGGCAATGTTCGAGCATGCCGTCACATTGCTCAGGCAAAAAACGAAGCGTCCAATAATTAGCATGTTGCTGAGGCCCTCGGTCGGGACGTCTGGGTTGAATGAAAATCGTATTGCTGCCCAAGGTTTGCACCTGGGTGAGAATCTTGGCTTTTAAGCCGCTCAAAGCCGCAATCACCGCGGTGACGGACGCCACGCCGATCACAATGCCGATGGTGGTGAGGACCGACCGGGTTTTGTTCGCCCAGATTTGCCCCAGGGCCAGATAAACACTCTGATAGAAGAGCCGGAAGAAGATCGCGCACATCCGCAGCACGGCGATCAAAACTCCATAGATAAGCCGGAAGGGCGCTTTAGCTATTCGTGTCATTTCTGCCCCAGTACATCGTCTTGTAAGGTTTCCTTATGAACCGGATCCTGTTCCGTGGTTAAGTCGCTATAAATCCGTCCGTCGCGCATGCGAATAATGCGATTGGCGTGACGGGCGACATGTTCTTCGTGTGTGACTAAGATGATCGTCTGTCCTTCCTCATGAAGCTGGTCGAACAGCTTCAGGATATCCTCGCTCGTTTTGCTGTCGAGGTTACCGGTGGGCTCGTCGGCCAACAAGATACTCGGCCCGCAAATGAGCGCGCGGGCAATCGCCACGCGTTGTTTCTCGCCTCCGGAGAGTTGATTCGGCCGGTGTTTCATCCGTCCCTCCAGACCGACTCGCTTCAGCACGTTTTTGGCGCGTTTGTGACGTGACCACCAGCCGTCTTTCGAATAAATCAACGGCATCTCGACGTTCTTGATCGCGTTGAGCCGGCCCATCAGCTCGAAGGATTGAAACACAAATCCGATCCGCTCATTGCGAACGGCCGCCAAAGCGGCATCGCCCATTTTCGTCGTATCCTGCCCATCCAGTTCGTACGATCCGGCCGTCGCCCGGTCCAGGCAACCGAGTACATTCATGAGGGTGCTTTTGCCGGAGCCGGACGTGCCCATCACCGCCACATACTCATTTTCATAAAGATCGAGACTCAGCCCGTCGAGGGCGTGGATACGTTCCACGCCGACTTTGTAAACACGCCTGATATTCTTCAGTCGAATGACGGGTTTACCAGCCTTGGATGGGGTATCCGATTTGCCAGTTTTATTTGACATCGTTGACATCGTTGGCATCGTCTGTTGTTTCTTTTTCGGCTTCAGATTTTTCGCCTTCTTTTTTCTCTTTCGCTTCGCGTTCGTCCTGAACGACCTGGTCGTGTTTGATACTTTCGAGCACCTTGTACGGACCGACGACAATTTTGTCCTCCGGGCTGATCCCCGATTCGATGATCGTATGGGTCAGGTTGCTTTGGCCGATCTTGACGGGAGTGACCACCGCTTTGCCGTCAATATAACGGTACACCACCGTGGCGTACGTCTTGGTCTTATCCACCTCAGGAGAATTGTCGCGGATCTCCAGGGGCAGACTATCGACGGCGCGGCCCAGAACGGCCTGGCTGGGTAGATTCAGCACGTCGGGATGCTTGAGCGTCTCAATGTCCACGTGGGCGGTCAGACCCGAATAGAGTTTCTTAACATCCCCCTGGAGCAGGATTTCCGTCCTGAAATATTTCGTTCCGGTCGTCGATAACCGGTGTTTGAGTGCAATCGAATCGACGACGCCTTTGAATTCCTCATCGGGAAAGGCCTGGACGTGAACCGTCGCCTTCTGGCCGACCGCCATTTTCCCAACGTCAGCCTCATCCACCTGCGCCACGAGCAGCATGGTCGATAAATCCGCCACCTCCAGGATCACGGTCCCCGGATTATTCATGGTCCCCATGATGACCATCTCGCCCACTTCCGCTTCCAGCCGGGTAATGACACCATCGATGGGAGAGGTGATAACCGTATGACTCTTCGCCTCGCGGGCCTGCTCGATCCCGGCGTCCGCCACTTCAAGATTGTGCTTGAGTACATCCAAATTCAACTGCGCCGAGGTTAACGTATGCTTGGCGGCCTGGTACTGCGCCGCAAGCTCGTCATATCTGGCTTTGGCCTGGTCGAAGGTGGCCTGAGCGATATCCTTCGACTGGAGCAGTCCCTTCTGGCGTTCATAATCACGCTCGGCCTGCTCCAACGACGCGGCCAGACCGTCGAGAGTCGCCTTCTGGCTGTCGATCCGGGCCTTCTCGACGTCGAGCTGGGCCACCTGGGCGGCCCGTCCGGCCTCCGCCGACGTCAGCCGCGTTTCCATATCCTTGGCGTCGAGGCGGACCAGCACCGAAGGCGGGATCGGGGGATTGGCGTTTGGATCGCCGCAGGTGACGACATCGCCTTCATCATAGGGCAACGCGATAATCCGCGCCGACACCTTGGCGCTGATCTCGACGTTGGTTTTCGGCTCGATCTCGCCGGGGGCGCTGACAAATTCGATTAATTCCCCCAACTGAGCATTTTCGACGCGGACGGTCGTGGTCTTGCTGCCGCCCTTCATTTTCTTCTTGAGCGCCATGCCCACCCCAACGACAGCCACGACGGCCACGATAATCACGATAATTATGATGCGAGACTTCTTCACGCTAAAACCTTTCTTGAAAAACCACTACCGAGCCATATCAGGCTTCATGGGCCAACCTATGAGATAGAACGCGCCACAGAGACGTTTGTTATACGGTTTTTTGCAAAGAAATATCTGTTCCTGTCAACTTTTCACCCGATCATCCGGGTGATTATGCCACCTCATTGTTACCATTCTGTTACGGTTTCGTCCAATTTTCATGATTTTTGATGACATCGTATCGTACTGAATGAGGGCGTCGAGAGGATATTCACCGATAGGTCCGACGCAACACTGACTTCCACCTTCAATCATACATCTATAGACGCCCGATGGCACGCTTTATTGCGCGACTTTCTGGAAAAAAATATCCAAAAAGATGAAGGTTTCCCCAATTTACTGAAACACCGGAGTCCTCGCGGGAATTAGCGGATATCCCCGATCATCAATATCGCCCCGGGATACCAGGCGGTGTCGTCATAACGTCTGGGATCGTCGATTGTTTTATTTCGTTTGGCCAGAATGGCCGCCTTATCCGGCTGATCCGGATGGACTTCCAGGACAACCGTATGCCCGGTATCCCCCACATTTTCGGCAATCGTCAACATCGCCAGCCGATGATAGGTGCAATAGGCGTCGAATCGCGGCACGACTTTCACCGGCCTGTCGTCGAACGCAACCTTCACCTGCCCGCAATCCGGGCCCAAAAGGTCGTAAATCCGCAGCCCGGTCCCCTTGAAACGAATCGTGATCGTCTCTCCCGGCCGATTCGTATGGAACATTTCCGGCATCCGATGGCGAAAACGCCCGGCCAGTTTGTGCTTTTCCGGATCGAGTTTCTGCCAGTTGGAGCTGAGTTTCGCTTGGGTCAGCGGCAGCATTTTCGCCGCCTCCCAATGATCTTTTACAAAGGGACGGGGCAAGGGGTGTGACCCGACCTCGCCGACCTTGCGTATCTGCTTCATGGCCCGTACGACCGCCTGCAAATAAAGCTCGTGTCCCGTATCCGGATAGGGATGCACGTTATCCGGCGAAAAAACGATCTTGCCCTCCATAGCCGCTTTCTCTTCGTCTGTTTTCGGCAAGGCGCCTTTAAAGAGAAGCTTGCCTTCCCCCTCCATGATCGCCACCCTCAGGCCCATATGGATCGACGGTATCCCATAATGGTCGGCAATCGCCTCCATCGCCGAGGCCGCCCGCGGGAACTTGCCCTCACGCAGCGTTTGCGCCCAGTTACCGACCAGCGTATAGACAAAACAGATATCCGTCGCGGGATTCGCTCGAATCGTCTGCCGGACGATGCCCTCTATCGCCTGATGAATGCGATGGGGCGGCGCCCCGCCGTCATTGACCGCGAATTCCACGAACAACAGATCCGGCCGATGATCCAATACGTCTGGCTTCAATCGAAAAACGCCGAGGTCCGAACCGGTGCCGCCGATCGCCGCATTGATCTGCGAAATCTGCGCCTGTGGAAATTGTTCCCGAAACCAATTGAGCGTTTTCGGCCGCCATCCCTCCTGGGCCGTGATGCTGCCGCCCAGATAGGCAATGCGAACCGCGCGGCCTTTGCCGGCCTTGTCGAAAAAGTTGGGCAGTCCATCCCGTACGCGACATTCGACAGCCTCTCGCAACGGATAGGGCTCCGCAGCAATAACCGGATGCAACGCGAGCACGTGGAAAACGAAAAACAATCCTGCTACGGTTTTTTTGAACATAATATCCCCTCTATGCGACGAGCACATCTTTGAATCCCCTCATCCCCCCACTCGAACACGTACGCAATCCGACAGAGGTTATCGCGTCCAGTAATCGACGACGAGAACCTTATCCAGGTGCGGGCCTACGATCGAACCGAAGGCTTTATGGTCCGGATGCGGTAAATACGCGGCCCGGTCCTCTTCGCTGAGAAACGACACCAAAAAGCAATGCGTGAAACCCTCGCTGCGGCCTTCGACACTTACATCGGTGCCCCACTCCAGATCGTATATGGCATCGACCTTTTCCGGCAAAGCGTAAAAGGCCTCTTCGATTTGCCTGACCTGTTGATCGGTTGTCGTGTCCTTAAACTTGAACAACACGACGTGACGCAACACCCGGTCCGGCCCCTCAACAGCCTTCTTTTCCGTGACATGCCGGGTCTCGTGAACGCTGACACACCCCGCCAACAAAACCATCCCGACAGCCAAATATAACACGTTTTTCATCATAATGTCTCCATACACAATGCCATTAATATTTTACACGCTTACATAGTCCGCAAATTGTATCAGGCAGTAAAATCCTCGTCCACATGAAAACGAGCGAGACTAAACATTTAACGCTTCATCGGTAAGGTGTGCATCGCACACCGTATCAAATAAAAAAGCAAAACGCCTTTGCGTAGAACCGCAAAAAGACTATAATGTCCAAATCACAGCGGAGTAACCGTCTCATGTGCGCCGCATACTCTTTGACAGTGTGTTGGGTCACGATATTTATCACAGGTAGAGAACCGGGAGATAGTACAAAGGGTCAAATGGTTAAAGGCATTGAAAAAGATCGCAAAAACGGGTATAATCGAAGTGCAGAAATGCTGTTTATTGAGTCGGATATGAGAGCATTGGCCAAACAACTGATCATCGGGGCGTTTATTCTGGCCTTAGTGACCGTCGCATCTCTTGGCATCCGCCGGATTCGCTTCAGCATCCACCGGACCGACGTCATCGAAAGCCCCGTCATTGCCGAGGCCGGACCGGATTCTATCCCGGCCGAACCGGACACCGTCGTTATCGAGGCTGAGCCGGAGTACGTCGAGGTGACGGAACCGGATGAGGAAGCGCCCCTCGAAGAGGACTCCGAAGTCAAACCGTCCAAGGGCGACTACGCCAAGGCCACCTCGTATAAGAAAGACCTTGCCAAGTTCAAATCGAGAGGTCTTGAACAAATACCTCTGGGCGAAAACGAGAACCTCTACCGCACGAAAACGGGCGAGCTTTGGCATGTCAGCAAACAGCCGGACGGCAAAACCGTCAAGATGCAGGTGCACCTCGATGACGCTACGGGTGAAATCACCGTTATCGACGCCAAGTCGGGAGGCTCGCAAAACCTCGAAAAAGTATCTCTGGGCGACTATGACAACCTTTATATCACCGAATCGGGCGAGCAGTGGTACGTCAGCGACAATCCCGACGGTTCAAGCTCCAAGTCGCGGATCCAGATCGATGACACCACCGGCGAGATCACCGTCCTCGAAGACTACTCCGATAACGGCAAAGAGCGCGAAACGAAGGATTGATCCAAGTGAAAGATAAGGTCAATCCCCGGATATCGCTTCGCGCTCGATGGCGAAGTACGTCTTTCTCTCGCGGATATCCTTACCAAAGTTGAATCTTGCCGTACATGACAGCCGCGATCACGGCAAGGATAACCATAAACACAGCCATCTTGAGAAGGCGAAAATCCTGTTTCTTGTACGTGGATTTCAATTTGCCTTTTAAATGTTCTATTTCCCTTTTGGTTGTTTTGGTACTCATATTACATTCCCCCCCCCATTTCCTGATGATGCCCGGAGCGGACGTCA
>Ga0180431_10003237_pt1 | contig 21099 bp, 18 predicted proteins | sample SS_ome_11_FD_132459 | JGI IMG/M metagenome (GOLD analysis project Ga0180431, IMG submission 132459) | Hypersaline lake sediment archaeal communities from the Salton Sea, California, USA - SS_1_MS_1 metaG | ecosystem: Environmental > Aquatic > Non-marine Saline and Alkaline > Hypersaline >...
GCTGGCCGGGACCTGCGACGCCCTGGACGGCACCCTGGCCAGGGAAACCAACAAGGCCTCTAAGTTTGGGGCCTTTTTCGACAGCATCCTGGACAGGTTTGGTGAAATCCTGATCTTTCTGGGACTGGCCTGGCACTTCTCCGGGGGGGGCGTATTTCTCGAAGGGGGAAAGGTCTCGGCGGGCCAAAGTCCCGTAGCGGTCTTGCTCATCGTCCTGGCCATTACGGGCTCCATCATGGTAAGCTACACCAGGGCCAGGGCCGAGGGCCTGGGGCTTACCTGCAATGTGGGCTTCATGCAGCGCCCCGAGCGCATCACCCTGCTGGTGATCGGGGCCCTCCTGGGATCTATTCCCCTCATAGGCGGCATCCTGATCAAGGTGACCCTGCTGGTCCTTGCCGTGCTCTCCAATTTTACGGCCTTACAAAGAATCGTCCATGTGAGGAACCAGCTTCTCAGAGAAAGTCATTCCCAATGAAAACACACCTTATTTGCCCCCATTGCGGAAAGGTGGTGGAAAAATACCGGAATCCCTTTCCCACCGTTGACATTATCATCCAGCTCCATTCCCCTCAACCTGAAGGGCAAAGCAACGAGCCGGGTATCGTACTCATTGAGAGGAAAAATCCTCCTTATGGGTGGGCCCTGCCGGGAGGGTTTGTGGACTACGGGGAAACACTGGAAGCCGCGGCCGTGAGGGAGGCCCGGGAAGAGACCTCTTTGGAGGCGACCCTCCTCTACCAGCTCGGGGCCTACTCGGACCCCGCGAGAGATCCCAGGCACCACAGTATTTCCGTGGTCTTTGTGGCCACGGCCACGGGAGCGCCCCGGGCCGCCGATGATGCCAAGAATCTCGGCATTTTCCATGCCGGATCCCTCCCCCGGGGCCTGGCTTTTGACCACGGGTCCATCCTTCGAGACTATTTCGGAAAATGATCTCCAAGCGAATCTGGACCATTTTTTTGCCCCTCTTCCTCTTTTTCCTCCTCTTGGTTGGAGGCCTTCTGTTCCTGAACAGCCTCATTCAAAACCCCTCTTTTCAGCAATATCTCCTGGCCCGCATCTCCCATGCGGTGGGCTACCAAATCCGGACAGGGCCTATGGAGTTCAGTTTCTGGCACGGTATCGGCGTTAGCGCCCCCGCATTGGAGGCCAAATCCTCCACCGGATCAGTGGACCTCACCGCGTCGCGGGTCAAGATCACTTTGGATGCCACCGAATTGATCCACAAACGCATTGTCCCCACCCGGGTCTTTCTCCTCGAGCCCAAAATAGAACTCTCCCTCAAAAAGGGGCCAGACCCCTCCAGGTCCCATAATCTCAAACAAATGGTGGGACGGGGCCTGGCGGTCCTTCCGGCCTTGTCCATGGAAAAGGGGCAGGTCCTGGTCAAGGACTATCCCTTTGCCTTTAAAAGGCTCTTTCTCAGCTCTTATCCCAAAGGGCAGGACCCCGTCACGGTCCAGATCAGCCTGCGGGGGGACCTCTGTTACCGGGGAGAAGAGGCCCCTTTCATCCTCCGGGGCCACATGGTCGGTGAGAGGCCGGGCCAGGGTCCTCCCTCGGCCCATTTCGCCCTGGAGGCCCCCAGGATCCCTTTCAAGTGGATTCCAAAGACGGAAGAGCTGTGTTTCAAAGAGGGCTACGGACAGGCCAAGATCACCATGAAGGGCACCTTGAAGGGGCCCCTGTCGGCCCGGGGAAAAATCCTCTCCAAGGATCTCGTCTTCACCCTCACCGATGACGGACAGACCAAGACCTTTTCCCCGACGCCCCTCGGGGTGGACTTCAAAACCCTGTATGCCCGGGCAGGCTCGCTCGTCACCTCGGCCACCTGTGTTGGTCCCGGCTTTTCCCTGGACGTGGCAGGGACCCTCAACCTCAGGGACCGGGCCAACCCACACCTCGACCTTAAGGTCAAGGCCCCTCCCATGGCGCTCAAGACCTTTAAAGGCCTTTTCCCTTCCCCCCTGGTGCCCTGGTGGATGGAAGGCGTTCTTTTTCCCCTCCTCACAGGGGGCCGGGTCGCTGTGGAGCGTTTTTCCCTCAACGGGACGATCCAGGAGATCGAACATCTGGACCGGCCCGAGAATAAAGGGGCCCTCTGCATGAAACTGGCCTGGGAGGACATCGAGGTCTTACGGGACGGAGGGGGCCTTCCCTTCACCGGGGTGTCCGGGCATCTGTCACTGGAACAGGGGGACCTCTCTATCACCCAGATCAAGGGAAGTTCCGGGAGTTCCGCCCTGTCCGATGCCTCCTTGACCGTGCCGGACCTCTTTTCCAAGGCCCCCCTCTTCAAGACCTCCGTACAGGGCCGCTTCGACCTCCAGGACCTTATGAAGCAGACCCACACCACCCTCCTGCCCGGCTCCGTGCGCCGGATCATCCCCAACCTTGAAACCCTGGAGGGACAATTAGAGGCCCGGGTGGCCGTGGACTACAAGTCCACCTGGAAGCACCCCGAGCTCCAGCAGGGAACCTTCAGCCTTACCGGATGCACTTTCAGCCACAAGGATCTGGCCTTGCCCCTCCGCCTGGAACACGGGGAAATTGAACTGCACGGGAAAGGGGCCAATCATTTCCGCGGCAACGGTCAGTGGGGTCATTCTCCCATCCGGATTTCAGGTTCCCTTTCAAAAGACTGGAAGAAAATCCAGGCCCAGTTAGAGGGAAGGGCGGATATGAACCAGATCGTCCCCCGTTTGCCTGAAAACACCCCTCTGCCCTTGACCTTTCAGGAGCCCCTGAAATACCAATTCTCCGCATCCCTTACCAGAGACCGGTGCACCTTTCTGGGCGAGGTCTTCCTGGGGGGTGTGGCGGTGAAGGGGACGGCCTTTTCCACGGCTTCTTTCGGAAAAAAAGACAAGATCGTTTTCCATGTCGACCTTGAGCCCCAAAAGACCCTTCATGTCAAAAGGGCCGCATGTAACCTGGGCCAATCCCTGCTGGAGGTCTCGGGTTCGTGGGATCTAAAAGATAAGGAGAACTTTACCCTCAAGGCCTCCACGCCCAAGATGGACCTGGAAGACCTGGGGCTTTCCTGCCAGGGGCTCCAGGGGCCTGCAAGGGGAACGGTTTCCTGCAATGCCGAGGCCCGGGTGTCTCTGGGGCAATCGGAAAAGACCACCATCAAGGGAGAGGTGGAGGCACATGGCCTGGAACTGGTTCTAAAGGGACTTCCCTCTCCAGTAACCAACGGCCGTTTCAAGGCCACCTTTTCCGAAAAAAAGGCCTCCATCGACTACATTAACGCAAACCTGGGCCAAAGCCCCATCCAGATCCAAGGCGACCTCCAGGGCTGGGACGGGGTTCAGGGAAAGGTGGTGGTCCGTTCAAAGGACCTCCATATCTCGGACCTCGTAAAGGACCTTTCCTCCCCGGTCTCCCCGCAAACCGCGAAAGCGCCGGGCCGGTTTATGGAACAAACCCATGTCCGTTTCAATGCCGTGGTGGAAAAGGGGGTCTGGAAAAAATTCCCCTACGGGCCCCTCGAGACCGTAGGCGCCTTTCGCGCCGGTGATTTTTACTTTGATCGCCTTCAGGTGCACACCCCTTATGGAACCGTATGGGCCAAGGGTCACATCAAGCGGGGGACAGACGCCCACATGCTCTTTTCAACCCATTTCAAGGTGACCGGCCAGTCCGTCAAAGAACTCCTTCAAAGCCTCGGGATCAAAGAGAGGCATGTGGAAGGCCGCGTCACCATGGAAGGTCTCCTTTACATGAAGGGCAGGAACCGGGAGGAGCTCATCTCGAGCCTCACGGGAAATGCCAACCTGCTCCTGGAAAAGGGGATCATCTGGAAGTCCCACCTTATTTTCAAGGTCCTTGAATTCCTGAGTATCCAGAAAATCTTTGAAAGGAGGCCCGCCGACCTGAGCAAGGAAGGGTTTTATTTTGAGAGCATCGAGGGGAACATCTCGGTAAACAAAGGGGTGCTCGATTCCGACAACCTGGTCATGAAGAGCCCGGTCTTTAATGCGGTCGCCAAGGGATGGCTTGATCTCAATAAGAAAAGGGTTGAACTGGATCTGGGAACCCAGCCCCTGGGGACCGTGGACGGCCTGGTCAGCAGGATTCCCATTGTAGGTCATATCCTCACGGGCAAGGAGAAGGCACTCCTCGTCTATTATTTTAAGGTCAAAGGGCCGATAGCCGACCCGGATGTCCAATATGTGCCCCTCAAGAACCTGGCCAATAGCACCTTGGGAATCTTCAAACGCCTCTTTTTTACCCCCGGCCGCCTCTATAAGGGCCTCGAGGCCATGGCCCAGGTCCTGGTCAAGGAGGGGGCCCCCATTCCCGAAGAGGTCTATGACAACCTGGAAGAGTAATCCGGCCCCCTTTAGTCTGCTTCTTTCTCCGCCATCCCTTCCAGCAGGTCCCGAAGGGCGGGCCGTACATAGACCTTGCTCAAGTCAAAACGCCTCAGGGCCCGGGCCAGGGTCCCGGCCTTTTCCCCGATAGAGCCCCCCTTATTCACCATGATCACCTGTCGCCCCCTGATCCGGCAGAGACCTCCTGGAGAGGAAAGGGCCTCTCCCTCCAGGTCTTCATAACGAACCTGGACCCCGAGGGTCTCGGCCAGGGCCTCCAGATGACCTAAGAGGGCTCTCTCGTCCAACGCTCATCAACCCAGGCGCTTCATATCATCGACCAGGGACTTGACCGCGTCTGCGGAATTCCTCAGGGCTGCCGCCTCCTCATCCGTCAGGCCGATTTCAATGATCTCCTCCACGCCGTTTGCCCCTAACTTGGCGGGCACACCAATAAAAAGATCCTGGATTCCGTATTCTCCTTCCAAATACACGGCACAGGGGAGGATCTTCTTCTTGTCCTTGAGCACGGCCTCGGCCATCTCCACCGCCGCGGAGGCGGGTGCATAATAGGCGCTCCCGGTCTTGAGGAGACCCACGATCTCGGCACCGCCGCTCCTGGTCCTCTGCACCAGGGCCTCGATCCTTTCCGCGGGAATCAATTCCGTGATAGGGATCCCGGCCACCGTGGAATACCGGGGAAGAGGAACCATGGTATCTCCGTGACCGCCGAGCACAAAGGCATGGGTGTTTTCCACGGACACATTCAGTTCCCTGGCGATAAAGGTGCGAAACCGGGCCGAATCAAGGACCCCGGCCATCCCCATGACCCGGTTCTTGGGGAATCCGCTCGTGTCATAGGCCACATGGCACATGGCGTCCAGGGGGTTGCTCACGATAATCAATACGGCTTCGGGGGCCACCCGGGCAATCTCCTTGGTCACACCGGCCATGATGCCCATGTTGGTGCTGAGGAGATCATCCCGGCTCATCCCGGGCTTTCTGGGGATACCCGCAGTAATAATGACGATATCCGAGTCCTTGGCCTCATTATAATCACCCGTCACCCCCAATACATTCGCATCGTGCTTTTCGATGGGGGCCGCTTCGGCAAGGTCCAGGGCCTTGCCCGCCGGGACGCCGTCCAGGATGTCGATCAATACAACGTCCGCCAACTCCTTTTCTGCGAGCCGCATGGCGGCGGTGGCCCCCACATGGCCGGCTCCAACTACGGTTGCCTTGTGTCTCATAACTCTTCTCCTTTCGCTTAAAAGAAAACGCCTCCTGGCGGTCTTTGGGGGAAGTCCTTGCAAGCCCCGGCTCCCGGTGGTGAGGGCCGGTATCATGGCTTGAGGATTATAGGAAACATGGCTCCCCGGGTCAAGGAAATGAGAGGGGGGATACAAGGACCATTAAAAAGCCCGCAACGGCCAGCGCCCCCACCGAGATAAAGAGCCCGTCCAGGCCTAGATGATGGGCCACAAATCCTGAGAGGATGCCCCCGGTGATAAAACCGCTGTCATAAACGGCGGTAAAGACGGACATGACCGCGGGCTTCTCTCCCATGCCCCCATGGGAGGCTGCCAGGGCGTTGTGGGTGGAAAAGAGAAAACCCATGCCCACGCCGAAAAGGAGGCCCGGGACCCAGAAAAGGGAAGAATGCATCAGGCCCGGGATCAGGAAAAGACTCAGGGCGAAGACCGGGTAAAAAAGGGTGAGGAGCAAGGGCTTTCCAAACCGGTCAATAAACGTGCCCGTGGTCAGGAGGACCCCGATGGCCGTGGCATAGGCCCCAAAAAAGAAGGGACCACTGAGACCGCCCTTCTCCTCCGCCGCCAGGGCCACGAAATTGGACACGGTAGACTGGGAATGGGCAAAGACGAGGGTGGAGATGAGGAGGGTCACAAAGGACCGGTTTCTCAGGAGAGGCAGGTAGGAGACCCGTCCCGGTTCATCCGCAGGATGTGCGGGCCCTGAGGCCCTCACCCCCACGTAGGCGGCCCACCAGGCGGCAAGGGCAGCGCCCGCCGCAGCGGTGTACAGGGCCGAAAAACCCCACCTCCTGATCAGCAACTCCCCAAAGGGGGGCGCCAGGGCCACGGCGGCCATGAGCGATGCCCCCACCAGGCTGAATCCCTGGCCCCTTTTCAGAGGGGAAAAGGTCTTGGCGGCCAGGGCGAAGCTCCCCGCGATAAAGGCGGAAAATCCCATGCCGTGGGCTATCCTCACAAAGAGCATGGCCGGGCCGAAGTCCTGGATGAGGGTATAGGTGAGGGAGGCGAAAATGCTCACACATGTGCCCAAAGACATGGCCCAGTACTCCCCCTTGACCATGGTGAGCCGTCCCATGAGGGGCCTTGAAAGGACTGCGGCCACAGAAAAGATCCCCATCACCAAACCCACCTCATGGTGACCGGTCTCCATGTCGTCCAGGGCCAGGGGGTAGAGGTAGAGAAAGGCGATGTTGGCGAACTCAAAGAAGAAAGCGACGCACAGGAATACAAAGGGGCGGTCCTGTAATATGGAGGGAATCAGGTTTTTGCCTTTCCGGATCACGGCTCCCCTTTTCCCCCTAGAGCGGTCGCCCGCAATAGGGGCAGTAACGAAAGCCCGGCTCCAGGGCCTGACCGCAATGGGGGCAGGTGAAGGTGGGTTCTCTGGGGGGTCCCGGCTCCCCCTGCTCCGATGAAACGGCCCCGCACCGCTCGCACACCAGAACAGGGGTCCCCTTCTTGATCCTGATCAAGGGGATAAAAAAAACGGAGATGTAATGGTCCACCCGCTTGAGGCGGGCCTGGAAAAGGCCACAGGATGGGCACATCCTGGGCTGATCATCCAGGGTCACCGTCCTGGGCTGGACCCCGGCAATAAAGAAAAACATGGCTCCCGGTGTGTGGATGAAGGTTAAAAGCCGGCCCTCTCCCGGTTTGAATGTCTCGGCAAAGATTTTAGCTTGTACCCATCGATAAATCAATTCCGGGCACACGTGTGTTTCCAGGGCCCCGAATCAAGCCCCGGCAGACCAAAATCCACCATCCTCGACAGACAATGATAATAAATGATGTTGCCTGATCCCTGGACACCAGCATAAGGGGCCTCTTTTTCGCCGACCCGGGTTGTGTTATAAATGAATTTCCCTCGGGGGGAGTCAAGCAATCCGGGGTCGAGAGAGTTTGGGGTATGGGCAACCGGGGTCGTTTTGGAAAATACGGGGAAAAAAAGCGGATCGAGCGCTTGAACCAGGCCCGCCTGGAAAAGATAGCCCACAGGGGGATCCGCACCCCCGTGCCCGGATCCGCGAGGAAAAGGGGCCGTCCCGTGGAGATGACCCTGAGACCGGCCCGGCCCTCGGACGCAGACTTTATCCGGGACCTGAGCCGGAAGGCCTTTCACAAGTACGGTTCCTATGAATTCCTTCTGCCCCGGTGGTTTTTATCCGGATCCACCATGACCACCATCGTCCTGTGGGGGAAAAGGCGTATCGGCTATGCCATGTTCGCCCGGATCCGCCCGGATTCCCCCTCCCCCAGGGTCTCGGAGCTTCTGGCCATTGCCGTCGAGCCCGGGGCAAGACGGCAAGGGGCCGGCGATCTCCTCCTGAAAGAGAGTCTGGAAAAGGCCCGGGAAGAGGGCATTGACACCCTGATCCTTCATACGGCCATGGACAACCTGCCCGGTCAGGCCCTCTTTCGAAAACACGGGTTCAAGCCGGCCCGGGTCAAGGAGTCCTTTTACCCCGAGGGCCAAAACGCCCTGGCCATGGTCAAAGACCTCTAGGGCTCCGGGGAAGGAAACCGCGCCCCATACATGGGGCAACGGCATTGAACATGTGTCTACCATGGGGTATGGTGGGCAAGAATCTTCTCAAAGGAGAATCATGAAACAGATCACCGATGCCCTTTTCTTTATCCAGGGACAGGATGAATTCATCCCCGACGCCCATGCCTATGTCCTGGGCCATCCCTCCTCCGGGGATTTGGCCCTGGTGGACGGAGGCCTCATGGGCAAGGGGGAATACAAGCTCCAGGCCATTCAAAAACTGGGCCTGGACCTCGCCCACATCAAACGGGTCATCATGACCCACACCCACCTGGATCACATTGGTTGCGTGCCGGAGATCCTCAAAGCCCTGCCCCAGGCCGAGCTCTGGGTCCACACCCTGGAAGCGGGCCCCTTGGAACGGGGAGAAGATGACATGGTTTACGGCATGGACATGTTTAAGAACCTCTGTCAGGTCCAATTCGGGTTGGGTCCGGAGGCCTTCAAGCTCCGGGTGGATCGCAAGCTTGAAGGGGGCGAGACCCTGGATATCGGTCAAACACAATGGGAGACCATTCACATCCCCGGCCACTCTCCCGGGAGTATAGGCCTTTACAGCTCCAAGGAGAAAATACTCATCCCCGGGGACGTGGTCTATGCGGATCATGCCATCGGCCGCTTCGATCTCCACGGGGCCAGCGGCCCTGAGTTGAGGCGCTCCCTCTATCGCCTGGCCGAGTTGCCCGTGGAAATCCTCCTTCCAGGGCACAACCACATTGTGGAAAAGGTCCCCCCCGGATATATGGAGGAGACCGCCAGGGAGTGGGAACCCTATCTCACGTAAGGAGACCCGGAAGGGGACATACTGAAAAAGGAGGCACCATGAAACAGGTGATAATTTCAGCGGTCATTCTGGTCTTTGCATTTCTTTTAGGCCCCGCCCTCTTATATTTACCGGCCCAGGCCGAGGCCACCTTCACCATCATCGGAACAGGGGGGCTCACCGGCGTCTATTTCCCCACTGGAGGCGCCATCGCCCAGACGATCAACCAAAAAAGTCATGTGTATGGAATTCGCTGCGCGGTTGAGCCTACGAGGGGCTCTGTTTTTAATGTGAACGCCGTCATGGCCGGGGACCTGGAGTTCGGCATTGTCCAATCGGACCGCCAATACCAGGCATGGAAAGGGCTTGCCGAATGGAAGGGCAAGGGGCCCCAGAAGGCCCTTCGGGCTGTCTTCAGCGTTCATCCCGAATCGGTTACCCTGGTTGGGGCCCAGGACGCCGGCATCCGGTCCATCCAGGACTTGAGAGGCAAGCGGGTGAACATCGGCAACCCCGGTTCCGGTCAACGGCAGAATGCCATTGACGCCCTCAAGGCCGCAGGACTGGATTATGAAAAAGACATCATTGCCGAAGGGGTTAACACTGCCGAGGCCCCGAAACACCTCCAGGAGGGCCGTATAGACGCCTTCTTTTACACGGTGGGCCATCCGAGCAGCGCTATCAAAGAGGCCGCCGCAGGCAAGAGAAAGATTTTTATCGTCCCTCTCCCGGCCGTGAAGGGGCTCCTGGCAAAACACCCCTATTACGCCCCCGCCACCATTCCCATCCGCTTCTATCCCGGCGCTGCCAACCAGAGGGATGTCCCCACTTTTGGGGTCAAGGCCACCTTGGTGACCTCAGCCCATGTCCCGGCAGCGGTGGTCTATGCCATGACCAAAGAGGTCTTTGACCACCTGGAGGCCTTCAAAGGCCTTCACCCGGCCTACCAGGAACTCACCAGGAAGGGGATGCTTCAAGCCTTGTCAGCACCCATTCATGACGGGGCCCTGCAGTATTATAAAGAGGCCGGCCTGATGAAATAGGGGCGGGGGTCCTTCCCGTGATCCGGAGAAGAACGCGGATTGCCTTTGAGGATAATATTCTGAATTTATTTCATGGGTGTGTCTGAGGGCATGTCCCCGTCAAAGCATTTGAGACAGAGGTCCTTTTTGGGGATCTTGAGGGCCGAGACAAAATCATCCAGGGTGTTGTACTTTACCGAGTCCGCGTCGATCTGCTTGGCCAGCCAGGCCTCCAGGGCCTTCAATTGCTCCTGGGTGGTGATATTGCCCTCTCTCATGTGCCGGCGGGCCGAGAGCTCGTCATAGCTCCGGGTGGAAATGCCGAAGTCACAAGGATACAAGAGGGGGGGGCAGGCGATACGCACGTGGACCTCCTTGGCCCCGGCCTTTTTGAGATCCCGCACCTTGTAAAATATCTGGGTCCCCCGCACAATGGAATCGTCACACAGGACCACGCGCTTTCCCCTCACCGAACGGCGGAGCACGGAGAGCTTCTTCTTGGCCATCTTTTCCCGGGCCACCTGGGTGGCCTGGGTGTAACTCCTGTCTGCATACCGGTTATAGAGAAAGACCTCCTGGTAATTGAGCCCCGATTGGATGTGATACCCGATGGCATGGGCGATTCCCGACATGGGCACCGGGGCCACCAGGTCCACCTCCAGGCCCCCTTCGTCTCCATCCCTTCGGGCCAGTTGGGCGCCCAGGTTGTTTCTCGCCTCCTGGACCCACACCCCTTCGATCACTGAATCCACGCTGGCCGTGTAGGCCCATTCAAAGGCGCAATGGGCCCGGCGGGGTGATGGAAGCTCCTTGAGGGTCTTGAAGCCCTGGCTGTTGACGAGAACGATCTCGCCCGGGTTGAGGTCCCGGACAAGCTCCATCTCCAGGTTGTGAAGGGCCCGGGACTCGGAGGCCACCGCGTACCGGCCCTGCCCCTTTCCCAGGATGAGGGGCCTGAACCCATAGATATCCCGGGTGGCATAGACCCCGTCCTTGGTGAGAAGCAAGAGGGAATAGGCCCCTCTGATCTTCTCGGAAAGGGCGGCAATGCCCTCCACCGGGTCTTCCTGCTCCAGGATGATCTTGGAAATGATCTCCACGTCATAGCCGCGGTAAAAGGCCTTGCCCCGGTTCATCATCTCCGGGACAAGCTCATGGGCGTTGATTATGTTGCCGCTGAAGGCCACGGCGATTTCCCCCAGCCGCGACTGCCACATCACGGGCTGACGCTCCTTGAGGCTCACATGGCCGATCCCCCAGTGTCCCTTCAGGTACCCGAGTTCCTGCACGGAAAAGGTGTTGCCCACCTTGCCGTAGTGGGTGATCTGGTGGATGCGGTTGTCAAAGGTGGAAATACCGCAGAACTGCTGCCCCCGATGCTGCAAAAGATCAATCCCGTTTAAGATATCCTCGACGCACTCCTCGTTGGAGTAAACCCCGAATACGCCGCAGTTATCCTTGAAAGACTCCATAAGGACTCCTTTCTCCAGGCCCTGCACAAACGCCATCACTTGATGTCGCCATGGTATTCCTGAAGGGATTTCACCATCCCGTGCCCCTCCCGGTTGGCCGCAATCCCCCTGGCCGCGGCCAGGGCCGCGGTAAGGGTGGTGATGTAGGGGATCTTGTACTTGATGGCCGCCTTCCGGATGTAGGAATCGTCATACTTGCTCAGTTTCCCGCTGGGGGTATTGATCACCAGGTGGATCTCATTGTTCTTGATGCCGTCCACAATGTTGGGCCTCCCCTCGTGCATCTTGAGGATAGGCTCCGACGGGATGCCCCGTTCCTTCAAGAAACGGCCTGTCCCGTTGGTGGCTTTGATGCTAAAGCCCAGGTCGTGAAACCGCTTGGCCACCTCCAGTACGGCGGGCCGATCCCTTTCCGAGACCGTTATCAGCACCGAGCCGCCCGAAGGGAGCACCTGCTGGGCCGCCTCCTGGGCCTTGTAAAAGGCCAGGCCGAAGGAACTTGCCAGGCCCAGGACCTCTCCTGTGGAGCGCATCTCCGGCCCCAGGAGGGGGTCCACCTCGGGAAACATGTTAAAGGGAAACACCGCCTCTTTCACGCCGAAGTGGGGAATGCCGCCCTGGGTGAGATTCAAATCGGCCAGCTTTTTGCCCAGCATGAGCTGGGTGGCGATCCGGGCCATGGAGATGTTGCAGACCTTGGAGACCAGGGGCACGGTCCGGGACGCCCGGGGGTTGGCCTCCAGGATGTACACCGTGTCCTGGGCGATGGCGTACTGGATATTCATGAGCCCCACCACGTTGAGTTCCATGGCGATCTTCCGGGTATAGTCGTAGATGGTCTCCAGGTGCTTGGCCGGGATGCTGATGGGGGGTATCACACAGGCGGAGTCGCCGGAATGGACCCCTGCCAGCTCTATGTGCTCCATCACCGCGGGCACAAAGGCGTCGGTCCCGTCCGCAATGGCGTCCGCCTCGGCCTCGATGGCGTTTTCCAGGAACTTGTCGATCAGGATGGGCCGTTCAGGAGAGACATCCACCGCCGCCGTCACGTAGCGTTTGAGCATGTCCTCGTCATGGACCACCTCCATGGCCCGGCCCCCCAGCACATAAGAGGGCCGTACCATCAAGGGATACCCGATCCGCTCCGCCACCTCAAAGGCCTCATCCAGGGTCGCCGCCATGCCTGACTCGGGTTCCGGGATCCCCAGCTTGAGCATCTTTTTACGGAAACGGTCCCGATCCTCTGCCAGGTCGATGATGTCCGGCGAGGTCCCGATGATCTGGACCCCGGCCTCAGCCAGTTCCGTGGCGATGTTGAGCGGTGTCTGCCCCCCGAACTGGACGATAACCCCCTCGGGCTTCTCCTTTTCATAGATGCTCAGCACGTCCTCCACGGTGAGGGGCTCGAAGTAGAGCTTGTCCGAGGTGTCATAATCGGTGGACACGGTCTCAGGATTGCAGTTGACCATAATGGATTCAAAGCCCATGTCCCGCAGGGCAAAGGCCGCATGGACACAGCAGTAATCAAACTCGATCCCCTGCCCGATCCGGTTGGGGCCGCCGCCCAGGACCATAATCTTCCGCCGGTCGCTTCTCTCCACCTGGTCCTTGCCGTTGTAGGTGGAGTAATAATAGGCCGCGTTTTCCACCCCGCTCACCGGCACCGGCTCCCAGGCCTCCACCAATTCCAGGCCCGACCGCCTTGACCGGATATCCCCTTCCGGAACCTGCAGGAGCTTGGCCAGATACTTGTCCGAAAAGCCGTCCTTTTTGGCCCGGGTAAAGAGCTCATCCGGCAATTCCTTTCCCTTGTAGCGGAGGATCTCCTCTTCCAGATCCACCAGTTCCTTCATCTGCTCAATGAACCAGGCCTTGATATGGGTCTTTTCATGGAGGGTCTGGACATCCGCGCCCTTTCGCAGGGCCTCGTAGAGGACAAACTGGCGCTCGCTCGTGGGCTCCGCCAGGAGGTCATAGAGGTCTTCCAGGGACCGCTCATGGAAATCCTTGGCAAACCCCAGGCCGTAGCGGCCGGTCTCAAGGGACCTGATGGCCTTTTGAAAGGCCTCCTTGTAAGTCTTGCCGATACTCATGACCTCTCCCACGGCCCGCATCTGGGTCCCCAGCCGGTCCTCAACCCCCTCGAATTTCTCAAACCCCCACCGGGCGAACTTGACCACCACGTATTCGCCCCAGGGCGTGTACTTATCCAGGGTCCCCTCCCGCCAGTACGGGATCTCGTCCAGGGTGAGCCCCCCCGCCAGCATGGCGGATATGAGGGCGATGGGAAAGCCGGTGGCCTTTGAGGCCAGGGCCGAAGACCTGGAGGTCCTGGGATTGATCTCGATCACCACCACCCGGCCCGTCTTGGGATCGTGGGCGAACTGGATATTGGTGCCGCCGATCACCTGGATGGCCTCCACAATATCGTAGGAATATCTCTGGAGCCTTTCCTGAAGCTCCGGCGCGATGGTGAGCATGGGGGCGGTGCAGTAGGAATCACCCGTGTGGACCCCCATGGCGTCCACGTTCTCGATAAAACAGACCGTGATCATCTGGTTTTTGGCATCCCGCACCACCTCGAGCTCCAGCTCTTCCCAGCCCAGCACGGATTCCTCCACCAGGATCTGGCCCACCAGGCTCGCCGCCAGGCCGCGGCTGGCAATGGTCCTGAGCTCTTCAACGTTGTACACATGGCCCCCGCCTGTCCCCCCCATGGTGTAGGCGGGGCGGATCACCACCGGGTAGCCCAGCTCATCGGCGATCCTTTCCGCCTCCTCCACGCTGAAGGCGGGCTCACTTTTGGGCATCTCAATACCCAGGCGGTTCATGGTGTCCTTAAAGGCGATACGGTCCTCCCCGCGCTTGATGGCGTCCACCTCCACCCCGATGATCTTAACGTTGTATTTGTCCAGCACACCGGTACGGGCCAGTTCCGAGGAGAGGTTCAAACCGGACTGACCGCCCAGGTTGGGCAGGAGGGCGTCGGGTCTTTCCTTTTCCACAATCTCGGTCACCGTCTCCAGATTGAGGGGCTCGATATAAGTGACATCGGCCATGCCCGGGTCCGTCATAATGGTGGCCGGATTGGAGTTGACCAGGACGATTTCATAACCCAGCTTTCGCAGGGCCTTGCAGGCCTGGGTTCCTGAATAGTCAAACTCGCAGGCCTGGCCGATGACAATGGGGCCTGAACCGATAATCATCACCTTTTTGATGTCCTCACGTTTGGGCATAAAAAGCTCCTCTCCATTCCGACTTGATGGGTTACGGCTCACCGGAGACACCCTGTCCCGTCCCCGGCTTGCCCGGGTGCACCCCGCTTCATGGTCTCATAGCCAGGAGGGCCTTCCACGGCCTGCGGAACGACACAATGTCAAGGGCGTATTGGGGTGGGAAGAGGTACACACGGGGCCCCACAAAAAGGATCCGCCCAGGGAGGTGGGGTCAAAACTCAGCCGCCAAAAAAAAGCCAAGGCAGGTCCAAAAGGCCCGCTAAATCTTTTGAACGTGGCAACTATAAAAAAGGCGCTGTGTTGTGTCAAGGGGAAACTGGGGCCGGGCAAAATCCTTTTAACCTATTGATTATAGTATTATTTTTAATACATTCCTTGCCCGATCCGGCCCACAGGGGTAAGCCTGGCGGTCCGTCCCTCAAGGCCTGGTTTTGCCGGTGCCTTTCAAGGCCAAGAAAAATTGGCCGCGGAGGCCGTTGGGGCCTCATCCGACGGTTTGAACGCCGTGGACCATTACAATACCCTCTAGAATGGATGAGAGGCCTAATGAAACGGCTCTCTGTCGATACAGCCGGATGGATGTCCATGGCTTCGAAATCCTGCCCTGAAGCATTGATCAAAAGCCCTCCCTTATCGTAAAACCCCGCAACCGCACTTATTCATCGAAGTCACCAACGTCTCGATTTTCACGCTTTGATTTCCAGAATTGCGTGTGATATGAATAAAGAGACGTTCAAATTGGAGAAAGAGAGATGCCGGAACAGGCCTTTAGGGTAGAAAACACAAACCACCCTTTTGTTGTGAAAAATAAGGACATATGCGATGGGAACCCCATCATTGAGGGGACCAGAACCCGTGTTATTGATATAGCAATAGAATATGAGATTCTGGGACGCTCCCCTGATGAAATCATCAGTTCACACCCCCACCTGAATCTATCCCAGGTCCATGACGCCCTTTCCTTTTATTACGAGAACAGGGATGAACTCGATCAAAAGGCACAGCAAGACCAAGAGTTCATCGCCGGCCTAAAAAAGAGAATCCCCTCCAAAATCTCATAGGGTCATGGCCAAGATCAGGATTTATGCGGACGAAAGTGCCGGCGTAGCCATAGCGGAGGGTCTTAAAAGGAGAGGTCTTGAAGCTGTTTCTGCAAGAGATGTGGGGAACCTGGGATTAACCGATGAAGAGCAACTGATTTACTCCGGCAAAGAAAATGCTACCATTTTCACACATGATACAGATTTTCTGCAAATTGCCGCCCGATGGCTCAATGAGGGGAAAACGCATCAGGGGATTATATACTGCCATCAGAAGCGTTACTCGATAGGTGAATGTGTCCGCAAATTAAGGATGCTGACATCCCTGCTTTCCTCCGAGGACATGGTTAATCATATTGAATTCTTATGAAACATGCCCGGTAACAATATCCAAGCCTCAGCCGTATCTGAACGGTCCGATGACACCAAGGAGGATCAAGGGACAGTAGATGGAAACTTCTGACACAGAGATAATCCTGGTCACCTACTTATTCATCAAAGTCAACACCGTCCCGGAGACTAGACGGCATCTTCTCCACAATCCTGCCGTTTTCATAGATGATGATCCCGTGGCCGAAACGCCGGGCCCGTTCCCTGGCCTTTAATGCGGCCCGACGGATGGCTTTTTCGGCGCCCCGCATGTCTGGATCATTTAGTCTCTTCAGCTCGGGTGTTTTTTGAGTTTCAGGCACTTTTCTCTCCTTCATCTATTAAAACGGGCCACTCTCCGGCGTTGTCATAAAGCGCCCATTCATCTACGAGATCCTTATACACTGTCTCAAAATGCTTCCATCCTTTATCAAAGCGGCGCAGGACAACATCTTCCGTTACGTTGTGCCCTGCCGGATAATACTGTGACCGGCTCTATCAAAACAAGACATTATTCATAAGGTTATGAAAATCTTACCCTTTATTCAAGGTTAATAAAATTTGCAGAATGCTCTCGTCTTGGGCACCGGTATCGGCATGAAGCCGATTACTTCTTTTTCGGTTCGTACAGGATCCCGTGATCCCCAGGGTAGGGTTTCCGGTGATCATGCCGTCCCGCAAAAATGTCGAGGGGGATCTGCTTTTCGAAGGCCTCACAGGTCCCGTCCCCGTGGTCGTGCTTGCACGACATGCACTGGATATCGCCGAAGAGATGAAATGCATACTCTTTTTCAAGTCTCTGAAATTCCTTGGTCCCCTTGTTTTTCTCTTTTTCCTTGACCATCACCGAACTCCCCTTCGGTCCATCCCCGCATGTGCGGGGAACATTTCGCCCCTTCCTCACCCAAACTCCCGATTATCACCCACGCAAATCCACGGAGATACCTATCCGGCACCCATCATAAATATACGCCCGGAAGGATCAAGGTCGGTCACAGGGAGCACTTATCTAATTTGAAACCTTATTCATCGAAGTCAAAAACGTCCCGGAGACGCTGAGGTCACCATATGTCACGACAGTAATTCTGGTACTCACAATCCACACACTTGCTTCTTTGAACCGGCGGGTCCGGGAAACGCTCTTCCCTTATCATGGTCCGGATGGCTCTGAGACATTCCATGCACGCCCTTTTTAGTTCTTCATCCAGATCAAAAACCACGGCGTCCTTTTGGGGGATTAAATAGATAAAGCCCTTGCGAACCGGCCGGGCAAATTGGTCCGCAAGAATAAGGGCATATCCCCCTAACTGGAAAAGATGGTTCTTATAGGGCCTGCCTTGTGTGAACTTGAAGTCCACCGGAAAAAGCTCGGATTCTGTTTCAATCAACAGGTCTAGCTTTCCTGAAAGGCCGAATTTCGGGGATCTCACCCATGGATTAAAGGTTCGCTTTCCTTTACCAAGGCCATACTTTTTTAGCTTACGCCGAGATTCCAGTTCTTCAATTTCACTTTGTGCGACCCGGCCTTTTTCCATCTTGTAAGTGGTTTTACGGTCTACCGGCAGGACATATTGAAAATAGACCACCCTCGGGCAGTAGTGATACTGTTTCAAATCACTGACTCTTAATTCGGGTTCACCCCTCTTCATAATGGATGTATTCCCGGTGCTGCCTGAAATCCTTCTCACAAACAGGCTGTATCAGGATCTTGCCATTATTCTTTCCCAGAACATCCCGGAGCTTGATTGCCATTTCCTCACGCCTGTTTGTTGAAAGGTACCCCATAAACCCGCTGAACTGGGTCCTTTCGAGGCCATAATCCTTGCACACCCGGGCGGCCCGGGTACGGATTTTGTCATCTTCAATATCATAAAACACGTAAACCAATACCTCCCCCGGCCGACCCACGAGATCCAGGGCATTAATGCCGGTCTTAACCATCTGATCCTTTTTTACAATCTTACCCATTCAATTTTTCCGCTTTGCAAATCGCGGCCTTCGCCCCCTGGATCGATGACCTACCATTTGAAAGAGAAGGGTTTGTATTCTCGTTCCCCCTTTAGGAATGCGGCCAGGTTTCTCGCCTGAATCTGGATCACCGACCTGATTTGGTATTTTTTCCCCTGGTAGGTTTCTCTGGATTCCATGCGCTCAAGAATTTTCTGGCTCACGGATTTGCGGGTATTTGCATCCAGCAGACCCCCTTCCATGTTAACAGTCTCTCCAAGATTGATGTGGGAAATGACCGTCCTGTCTACTACTGGCTGGCGGAATTCCTCCACAAGATCCAGCACCAGCGAAGGTTTCCCTGGCCTGTCTACATGGAGGAATCCGGCAAAGGGCTCGAGACCGGCCGTGACGACCGCCCCCCACACCTGGCTGTATAAAATGCCGTAACCGTAATTCAACATGGAATTCACCTTGTCCGTCGCGCCCCTTGTGACCCTCCCGAAAAAGGCGGTCTTTCCCCGGATAATCTCCTGAACCCCTTCCCAATAAATCCGGCCCGAAACGCCCTCAAGACCCAAAAGGGCATTGCGGGCTTCGTTGAGGTCTCTGCCCTGTATCTGGGAGACCTTCTTCTCATAGCTTTGCAGAAGATGCGCATTGTTATGGATTATCTTGAACCTTTCCTCGGCCGACTTTTTCAGGTATTTTCCGAAATAGAGAAGCAGTTTTCGCTGATTTTTGAGTTTCCCTGCCACGACAATTTTTGAAAACCTTATTCCCCTCTCGTCATTAAGGGCGCTCATCTGCTCCCTCCTCGCCTGGATAGTCGCTGAAAGCATCGGAGATGAGAGTTTGGCATAAGGCCTGCCCGTTCCCTGCATGAAATTAATCTGGATTCCTCGCTGACAGAGTTCCATAATCAGATCCGAGGAGAGGGTGATTCCCCGGGAGGCAACGGAGACCTCGCTCAGCCGGAAAAAGGGGAATTCATAGAGCAACTCCTTGCCTTTCCTCACGATAAGGCGGTTGCTTTTCTTGCTCAGGAAGAGGCCGAATCCGGAAAGGATCAACTGGGCCGCATCCCCAGTGCGGGCAAGGACAATCTCGTCGCTCACCCGCAATTCCTCTTCCACATCCTGGTCAATGACCACGGGCAGGACCTTGGCCTCCCCTGTAAATAGGTCGTATTGGGCGGGTGGCAGTTTTGTTTCCTTTTCGGGATGAAGCTCAATGACCTTGGCCGATGCCATTTGTTTTTCCGGATTTTTTGCCATGGTAACCTCCTAAAGGTTATTTGAAATCGGCTGGGGCTTTGTTCGGATTACATAATCCTGTACCACCCTTGACCAAAGGCGGTTGCTTTACCCACGTGAAAAAATTCCCCCAGCCGAAGCAGACCTAAAAAGGAGCCTAATTCCCCTTCGAATACTACATCACCGACATACCCTTTGAGCATGTGGTTCAGGTTGCGGTTTTTGGAATACCGCTTCTCCTCCACCCAACGCAAATCATCCTTTACCGACCTGACCCTTTCAGCCCTGTCACCAAATTCTTTGAAATCCATGTCAAGGGTGTCTTGGCAGTAAAAATAGGCCAGGGCATTCACCCGGTCCCGCAGGCGCTTCATGAGCGGGCCGAACTCTGGTTTAACCCACCGCCCCCTTTCCTTCAATAGCACCGGAGTGAGAAATTGGATGTGAAGGCGGTTTTCAAAGGCATTCCCATTTTCTACCAGTCGGCCTGCGTCAAGGCATGCCTCAGGCGGACGCACCATACGGCTCTTGTAATCATAAATCTCTCGCCATGAACCGTCCTGTGTCATGGCTTCCAATTGCTTTAATTGATATTTGCCTCGTCCAACTCCAATGCCCTGGCGCCCCAGCTCTTCAAAGGTGACAATAAAATATGGCAAAAAATCCTGCGCCTTGCCGACTACCACGAGATCAAAGCAAAGGCACTCCCCCGGTTCATATACATCGCCTCCCTCCAGCGGCGGTTTAATCACAAAGGGCCTGGGGATATCCCGGTTCAGCCGCAACCGCTTGGCATCCGAGGGCACCAAAGGGTTGAAGACATGGCAGTAGGGACAATTTTCCGCAAGCCGGCAGGTCGCGCAATCTGCCTTGAGGTCATGACAGACCAGCCGGCGAAACACCGTCCCAAAGGCCCCTCGAAGGGTAATCCCCTTGTTGAACCGCGGAAGTTGAATCCTTTCCTCTGCAAGAAGGGTCAGGCGGTAAACTGAAAAGTTCAAATTCCCAAAAGGCTTATCCATATTGACTTTGCTTTCAACAACATTGCCCTTGCTTGATTGCATACTTAGCTTCGAAATCCAGTCCCCTCTTCATAGGGACTTCCTCTCCAACTTGACATCATCTGCTTGAGGCCCGACTTTTTCATTGTTGCTCTGGTCCGAGAATTCGTTGGGGGTCCTTTTTGGGATGAAGGCCCGGCGCCCCTTCCCAGTCTCAGCACCACGGCTCGATCTCAAAACACCGAGACGACCTTCAATACTTTCTTTCAATGATTGCCTTTCCTTTTACTGTAAGCCTGTAGCGCTGCAAGCGGCTACGGGGCTTATCGGGTACTGTCCACTCGATCAATCCGCCTTTAAGTGCGGGTACTAGGTAGGCTTTGCGGAAATGATCTTCATGCCTCAGTCCCAATTTCTCCATTAATTCCTTCCGGCTTGCCGGTTCGCGGCATAGGGGAAGCAGGCGCATGACTTCCCCGGTGACTTCCCCGGTGACTTCCCCGGTGACTTCCCCGCTCTCTACCTTTTTCTCTTGACCATAAACGGTGACTCTGAACCCTTCCGCTATCTCTTCGAATTTTGGATCAGGCAGATCATAATCGCGAAAAGCCTTCAGAATTCGGCGAATACCGGTGCCGTATTTTTCAATCAGCCCTCCTTCCTTAAATATGTCCGCGACCAGCCGATTCCGAATCATTGAAACATAATCGCCGCTCATCAGTTTTTTCACCGTAAGTCCTGCGGGCAAGGTGCCAGGATTGAAAAACTCGATCCGATCATCAAAAATCTTAATAACGGAATCTGATGAACTGGAATAGTCCCTGTGTACAATTGCGATTATTATTATTTCCC
>Ga0180431_10003239_pt1 | contig 21097 bp, 37 predicted proteins | sample SS_ome_11_FD_132459 | JGI IMG/M metagenome (GOLD analysis project Ga0180431, IMG submission 132459) | Hypersaline lake sediment archaeal communities from the Salton Sea, California, USA - SS_1_MS_1 metaG | ecosystem: Environmental > Aquatic > Non-marine Saline and Alkaline > Hypersaline >...
ACCACCATTAAGCCACATGATTGTGTCTTGGTCTTTTGGTTGAACTGTGTCTGCAACTGAAGGATTTGATCTTGCTCTGAGATAGTTTGAACCTTGGAGAAGTTCATCTACAAAAATGTTTCTGTTGTAACCATCAAGCTTGTTTTCTTGACGAGAACAAACGTAGGTTTCGACAGGAGTCGATTGGTTTGAAAATTTATAAATAGAAACAAGGAATGCACCTTCTTCTTTTACATCATCAGGATAGGTGTCGTAGGTCTTAACTGTGAAACCAATTTTATCGTTCCACTCACCTTGATTCGCACCGAAGAAAAGAAGTGATTCATCAGTTGAATCAACTTCAGTAACACCTTGAGTGGTTGTTGAAATGGTGAAACCAGTCGTGCCTGAGTCCACTGCATCGGTAACGTCACCAGCATTGTCGTTAGTGACTGTTATTTTCGATGCGTCAATTGCAACAGTAACTAGAGCAGAAGAAGATTCAATTGCTGTCTTGAGTGCTGCTGCTACGTTGTCAGCAGTTTCATCGATTGCAATAGCGACTGGTATTGCTGTCTTCCCAGCCAAAGTGGGATCTGTTCCACCTGCATTGACATTGAACCATGCATAAAAAGTTCCAGCAGGAGTTGAAAACTCTAAATACTTATTGTTGAGATCACCTGATGAATCTGCTCGTGCAGTTATGTCTGTAACTTCGGCAACACCTGCAACATCTGGAGAAGAATCAAAAACAAATGCTGTTGGATCTGCAATTCCTGTCTGTAGTTGGTAGTTGTTTGTTGTGGAAGAAAGAGACTTCACAACTGCTCCACCGTACAAAGCATTTTTTGCTGCTCTTACTGCCCATAGCTTGTCAGACTTTTCAAGGAAAGCTAACGCTGAGAAGTAAGATACATCATAACCAACTTCAATCCTCTCATCGGGAGTCAGATACTTGAGCAGATCTGAGTCACTTGTAAGAAGAATCCTTTCATTAACTGCACCTTTTTTCGCAGGTATGGCGATTCCACCATAGACTCCAGCAAATGAGGGTACACGAGTTGAGAGATCAACCTCTCTCAATTTCACCTGTGGTGCTCCCATTATTTTCTCCCTTCATAATTGAATTTAATTTATAGTTTTACGACACCGTTTGGAAGAGATCCAACAAGTTGCTTGTCTGCTACCTTAACCCGACCTCTCGGTGGTACGACCATTCCCATTCCGTTGTAGGATACAACCACAGAATGATTAAGACTGGATTTCAAAAAACCAGCACCTCTCTCTTCTTGTTTCACTTCTTTCTTTTTCTTAGACATCTTAACCTCACGATGTGATAGTTCTCTCTGAAAGAACTTGTCCATATACGGATTTAATTGCTGCGTTTATTTGCTCTATGACAGCACCTTCTCCTTCGAAAAGATAGAACACGCCACGAATGGTGACTGTTCCTGCTACTGTCTTGTAGTAATTTCCTTCGATGTTGAATGTAGTTTCATCAAGTGCTTTTGTGTAATCGACCGAGTATTTGTATGTCTCTACATCTGGGATTTCACACTCAATGTATTTCTCTTGAGCAAGTGCTCTTTCCGCAAGATAGAAGATTTCAAATTTTTCCATCTCTACTGCTGACTCATTCACATAAAGAAATGGGATCTCAAGTTCTCCGAGTACCCATTTGTATTTGAGTCTTTGACCGTCAACAACTCCTGCTTGTGCAACTGATGTCGATGCTCTCCCAGCTATTCCATGCTCAGTGTGTCTGAGTGTCATTCTTTTAAAAATGAATGCTGGGAGAAAAGGTTCTTCACCACCAGTGAGTTCCATCTCTGCTCTGTGGTTTTTTAAAGCAGTCTCATAGGATAGACCTTCATCGTAAACGTAATTGGTTCCTGCAAAGTGACTCTCTAAGTAATCGAGAAACTCTTTGAGAACTAACGCTACATTTGAAAGTACATATGCCAAGGATTAATCCTTAATGTAGTCAGATTGAATTAATGCTTTTCTCAAGAGATCCATAGTTTTGTAAATTGGCCCACCAGATCCAGATTCCGTTCCTGAGATGTCAGTCAACTTCATTAATGCATCTTCAATATGCTTTGCTGCTTCTATAGCTTCTTTTGGTTTCTTTGCTTCGAGAAGTTCACTTGCTTTGCTCATGTTAATCACCTTTTGCTGATAGTTGATATCTGGAGAAGACATCTGTTGTTGTACCAAGTGCTTCTTTGCTTACAATCTTATATTTCCTGCGACGATTATCTGTGCTGTTAATTTCAAGTTCATCACCCACTCGAACTTCTGTACTGGTTGTGTAAAGAAATCCTTCTTGAAACGCACCAGAACTCATTGCAGCAGTCGGGAAGAAGTCATCACCAGTTACAATCCCAGTGATCTCTGTTTCATCACCATACTCTTCACCTGCTTCAACACCATAGACAGATGTATGTTCATCTATCTTTGCATGACGAATGATCAGAGGTATCCCATGAATCCTTTCAAGGACTCGTAGATAAGACACATGCATCGTCTTGAGAGCAACTTCAATATTTTGATAGAGAGTAGACATGACACCTATCGCATAATCATTTTGGCCATTACTAGTGCTTCCATGAATTTCCAGACATGCTTACAGATGCCTAATTCATTTGTCGGGTTTTTAAAACTCCGACCTTCTATTGCCCACTTACCATCTTTCGTTGTCTTCTCATCATCAGCAGTTGCTTTACGAATATTGTTTGATCCTAGTTCATGCATTGCATTCCAAGGAATCATTTTCATTCCCTTGACAGGAACTTTGTCTGCTCTGTTGCTGGGAGAAGTCTTTCGTTTGTATCGTTGCCATCGACCACCTGCAAGGTTTCCTGATTGTGCAAGTTGATATTCAAAATTGAATCTGAAATCTTCACAACCATGCTCACCAGCTTTTGCATGTGTGCCATCACTACCACACCGGACTCTGACATCATCTGAAGATAGACTTGGCTTTCTAACCCACACAGGAGACTTTCCAGAGTCTACTTTGGAAACCATTATCCATTCGCCATCGGTAGGTTTTGATTCTTGGAAATCCATTCCATTGAATCTTGCTACTACTAAATATTTATCAGTCTCTCCTTGAACCCATCCCATGAAGAGAAGAGACTTTGTGTTTCTGTTGTAAGATACTTCAAGTTTTTTTGTTGCTTTGATCTTGGAGTTACTAGAATAGTCTGCTTGAGATCTGGAACCTTTTTTGATAGGAGAACGAACTTTCTTAATACCGTCTAGGACAGCCTTGAATGGTGCAGGTTTTTTTGCCATCTAGCCACCCCAACCAAGATAAAATTTATGATCTTCGTTATCAAGATTTTCCATTGTCTTTTCTTCAAGTGACTCACCATCAGAAATCATTTCAGATGCATCAAGTGCAAGTGGCATTCCTTCAAGAGTGAAAGCTCTTCTTTGTCTTCCTAGAATTTGTTGGAACTTTGCTCTTGCAAGATCGAAAAACAAATCATCATCGTCTTCAAGAATGTTTACTTCCCACTCTGTTTCACCAGAACTGTTTGTTGACTCAATAAGCTTGCGATACCAAGCAGCATGAACTTCATAGACACCACCTACAGGTACATAGAGTCTTTTGTTTTCAAACCTGATAGGGAAATTTTCTTTAACGATGTCTGATGTGTAATTTCTTCCTAGAGATTCTCTAAGATGATATGGAAGAACTCCCAGTAGCCTAATTGGAGTTGCTCCAATGATGAACGAAGGTATTCCGTACTGAGTGCCATTCACAGTAAATGAATCATCAAACTCATGATAGTATCCCGAACTAACTTCAATGTTGAAATGGTCATCTAAAGGAACGTATTTGTTATATACACCCAGTACGGACTTAATTAGATACCGAAACTTGTCAACGTCTAATTCAATCAAGTCAGGATCAATTAAAAATTGACCTGACTCAACAATCACTCTTTTCCAGATGTCTCTGATTCTCACGAGTGACTCCCCTACCTTCTACTTTTGCCTTTTTGTTTTGACTGACCTTTAGGCTCTTCTTTTTTGACTTCGACTTTAGGCTCTTCTTTTTTGACTTCAACTTTCGGCTCTTCTTTTTTGACTTCGACTTTAGGCTCTTCCTTCGTTTCACTCATAACACCTTCACTCCACTCGATGAGTTTCATTTCGTGCATAGAGTTTATCGACTGGGAGAAAAGCATTGCGTCTTCTTTCGTCTTGAACTTATGAACAGCACCAACTTTTTCAAGGATGATTGGATCTGCTGCTCTAGTCTTATTCGGAAGAAGTTTCACATATCCAGCTTTACTTGTGATCTTCATTTTTTTCTCCGATTGAATTTTGTAGAAAAGCTTGGGTAACGAATTACCCAAGCTCCCAAGGATAGACTTTCAGAACATCAACCTATGGCTTGGCACCTAAGTTGAGAGTGAACTTGGTTACGAAGTTGTCGTTCATAACTTTCATTCCTGCCCATACACCAGCCCACTTTTGATCACTCATTGGGTTTGGCCCAAGAGGAATGACTTCAGAAGTGACGAGTGGCATATAAGGACAATAGACCAATGCACCTTCCCAAGGATTTGATGGTCGCCATACACACAGTCCTGTCTTGCTGTCTAGAACAGCTTGCTCGTTAACACGAACGATGGTGATGCCGTTAAGCGTACCATAGATGTGAGAGCCAAGAGTTGTTCCATCAGAAAGTTTTGTGAAACCTGCGAGAGTTCCGATGACTGCTGCGAGTTCACGACCAACGATCATTGTGGAGATAACACCACGACCACCATTGCCAACCATGATTGCTTCTGCGTCTGCAAGAGAATCAAAGAAGGTGTCTTTGTGATCACGATAAGAGATTGCCGAAGGTGGAGTCTTGTACCAAATCGTTTCGCCTTTTGCTGCTGCAAGAAGTTTACGAATGGCATCACCAGCGAGTTCTCTGTTGATCTCGACCGTCAGATCTGTGGATGCTGAACTTTCGATGCTTGTTCCAAAACGCTTACGCATTGAATAGTTTTGGAGTGCTCCCCAAACTGATTTCAGTGCATACACATACGCTTGAACAGTTGTGCTGTCATAGTATGTGTGGATCTGGGGAAGATCGTCTGCAAGTTCCAAGTTTTGTTGGTACTCAGCATAGACCTTTTTGTTTGCAGCAGGAGCTACTGCGAATGTCAAGGCAACAACGCCAGTGACATAGTTGACTGTACCTGACAGTCCGATTCCGAGAAGCTGACCGACTGTTCCATTAGAACCTTCAGCAGCACCAACGTCTTTACACCATACAGTGGCATCGTCTTCAACTGTGATCTTGAGAGTCTCAGATCTGATTGGTTTTGCTGCAAGAGTAAAACCATAAGTTGTTGTAGGTGTTCCACCAGTATCCGCACCTTCTTCACCAGAGATGAAGTTGGAAGAATAACCTTCGGAAGTTTTGATTGTTGAACGTGGATCAACAAGAACGTCATTGGCAGTGTTGTTGCCTTTGGTGTCTGTTGCACGAACAGTCTTGTACCAGACGATTCCCTTTTCTTCTTGGATCGGTTGTGTTGCTGCGATTGAACCAAGGATGCTTTGTCCTTGAACGGCAGTGATCACATTGAAACCGATAAGAGGAAGCTTACCGAGTTGGTTTGTGTTTCCATCTGCTTCACAGATTTCGACAAGATCTTTGAATTGGTTGAGTTGCTCACCCAATGCCCAAACGTCATAATGATCGATTCCACCTTTTGCTTTCGCATAAAGAGAACCTTCAAACATGTCCATCTGCTCACGATACTCATCGTAAACCTTTTCACTGTCTTGCTTAATCTTAGACTCTTTCATGTCTATGTTGCTCATATGAATTCCTTTCGAGAAAACTTAGTTAAGTTAAGACAAGCTCTCGAATGTAGATCCCTGCCAGTTTACATTTCTTTTTAAGAAAGACTTTCCATAAGATTCTGGCCAGCAGTTCTTTCAAACATAGAAGACTTTTTGTTTTCTTCTTTTTTGTCATCACTGTTGTCAGACTTACGAAATTTGTTTCTGTATTTCTTTGACTCATTGAGGTCTTTGAAAAAGTTTCTGACTTTTTCTTCGTCACCAGCATAGATTTCTCTAATCGCATCTTCAGTGACACCAAACTCTTCTGCAAGTTCTGTGATCTTTTTGTTGTCTTTCTCTGCGTTCTTTTCTTCCATAAATTTTTTCGTGAGATCAAATGCTTCAGAAATTTCTTCTGGAGTACCAAGATCTTTGTACTCTTCTTTGATCTTCTTTGTGAGGTCAAGTGCTTCATCGATTTCTTCTGGAGTTCCCAGAGGAATATATTGCTCGATGAGTTCTTTGCCCATGTCGAGTGCTTCTTCAATCTCTTCAGCAGTGCCGAGATCTTTGAATGCTTCTCTTTCTTTTTTCGCAAGCTCAAGAGCTTCGTCAATCTCTTCAGCAGTGCCAAGAGGTTTGAATGCTTCAAGTGCTTTCTCTGCTTCTTCTAGCTTCTTCTTTGTTTCATCAAGAACAACAACTTGCTCACTGAGTTCAACATTCTTTGATTTGAGATCTTCATTCTCATTCAATGCTGCGGTCAGATCTGATTGCATCTTGCCATTTTCTTTCAAAGCTGATTCTAGAAGTTCACTGTTGTTCTTATCGCCCATGTCGTCATCTCCTTCTTTTCTTCCATTGTTATTGGAATCATTAATTGACATATCTAAAAGTTTATCCATTGACTCTTTCAAGTTTTCTACCAGTGCAGGTTTTGCTTCTAAGAATCCTGCATCAAGTACAAAGTCGAAACCACTTAAATTAAACTCATCAGGATCGACACTGGGAAGACCTTCATGAGTTCCTTTGAACTTTCCTGTTGCTCGTGACGAAGTGTGAAGTTGAACACCTGCACGAGAAAGAGTGTTCAGAATTTTACCAGCAGGTGTGTCAAGAATTAGTGCTTCGCCATATCCTTGTTTTCCTTTGTCGGTATTTCTCACTTCAAGTTTAGTCATCACATGAGAAACTTTTCCCTCAAGGATTGCTTGGTCATCAAGCTTTTGTTCGTGAGATATTGTACCTAGCATTCTTCTGCCTTGAAGTTTCTCTTGGATATCTTTTCTACCAAGCTGTTTCTCCCAGACAGTGTCGGAGTACCATCGTTTGTTTCTTGACTTTCCGTTGGGAACAAAGAACGTACCAGATAGCTTTCCGAGAACATGCTTACCGTCTACCTCACTATTTGATGCTTCTTCGATCTTGAATTGCAGTTGCGGATCGAAGACATCATTGGTGAAATTATCCATAGAGTTCTCCATTAAATAAATTTGTCCTATATAAGAAAAACGATTTTAATTTCGTTTTCCAACATTTTTTTATTAGAATTTGATGATTGAGACTGTCAGATTCTTGACTAGCTTTTGTTATTTTGAATTGCCAGTTTTATGTAGGTCAATCATAGCCTTTAGATTTTTGAACAAAAACTTGGTGTATTCAGTATGTTCCTCTGTGTATGATTTTTTGGCGAAATCTTTTTTAATTTCTTCCCAATAGTTTTCCACAATTGCAAAGTCGATTTTCTCATGAAGAGAAATGGAATTGCAAATTGCCTTTTCGCTTACAACTCTACACAAAAACTCTTCGTCTTCGTCTGTAAAGTCAAAAGATCCTAGCCAAAGTTTCTTCTCAAGTCTTTCAAGAAACGGAAGAAGTTCTTCCATAAACATCCGGTACTCGATCTCTTCAGTCAGTGGATGATAGAACTCCATCTCAACGAATGCATGAGTCTTGAGTGATGAAAGACCTTGCAGTACTTCAATGACTTCGTGAAGATCACTGTATGATTCATTGGCACCTTGTCTCTCTTTGGCTCTTTCCTTTGTCAGACCGAAACCATCTCTATCATAAAGTCTTGTTGCAATGAACCTTCCAAGTGCTCTGTGGAATTTCTTCCCAGTAGTTGATCTGTGGAATCTTTTGATTCCTTTAAGCATTGCATACCTATCTTTTCTCCACTGTTGTTTTGTTCTCTGGGATCTTCGAAAGTTTTTAAGTGGAGAGATTAGAGATGATCTTCTCTTCAAAAACTCATCAAGCATTTCTTCATCTGGAGAGAAGTGTTCACTCACTTGATCAATCATGTCTGTGCGTTCTATTTCCATCAGGAATAGTTTCTTCTCATTGTCATTTGTGAATCTCATTTGTTCTCCTACAATCGTGAGAGTCTTTTTGCCATGTCAAGTAATCGTCTAGCTTCTGACTCTTGATCGTCTGCTAGCATCAAAGCTTGTGTAATGTAGTTCAATGCTGTGTTTATGTCTTGCTTCTCAACTGGATCGGAATGAGGATACTTCGAACCAAGTCTAAAAGACATTCGTGCAAGTTGAACTTTCAAGTTCTTGCTGTTTGATTTTTTCTTTTCTTCTGCCATTGGCTAACTCACTCCCAGTTTAACCATGTTTTTATTCCAAGTCTTTATCAGGTCAGATGCTTTTTCAATATGTCCTTTGGCTAACTTATGAAGGACAGAACTGTCTATTGCATCGAAAGAATGCATAGCATCATCCAAGTTTTGAATAGCTTTGTTGAGCTTTATTTGATTGCTCTTAATCATATCCCTGTCATGGTCATTGACTTCAATCTTCGCTTCGTCTAAAATTTCTTTTGCTTTGCTCATGCTAGTTCTCCCAGACTTACTTCTTCTTTTTTGTTATTCACTGTGACCATCACAAGAATATCTTCGTCGCCTGTCTTTGGATCGTCAACTGAAATCACAACACCTTCTTGTCCTTTGAATCTAAAGTTATCTTTTTTGAAAGTAACTTTAGTTCCTTTCTTGAGTTGAGATGCTTTGATCTCGTTTATTATGTTTTTTGCTTTGTTCATTTTAAATCCTTTGCTTTTGCAACATACGCATCTAACTCTTTGGCCACTTCTTTTCTTCGCTTGTTTTGTTCTGGAGTAGGATCTTCATCTCTGGTCATTAGACTCAACATTTCTTTCTTTAGCTCTTCAACTTTTTTCAAATCCTTTCTGTCTAGACCTTTGAACCTTGGATCTGGTTTCCCTTCAAATAGTACGATTACTTCTTTTGCTTTGCTCATTTTTGTCTCCTAGAAATTAATTGTCTCACAGTGAGACAATTTATTTTAATTTGGGTAAAACTTCTTTTTGCCAGTAGGATTTCCTACCAATTCTTGTCTTATCTACTTTAAGCTTATCAATTTTCTCACTTCTGCTTTTAGCTTTGGATACGTCAAATCCTCTATAGTCGCTACCCACCATAAGTTCTTTTTTGTGATAGATCTGTGGTTCATCTTTGGATGCTTCGACTCGAACAACAGTGCCATCTTTTTTAACAACTCGTGAATCTCCAACTGTTGGTTCTGGACTTGAATCAAAATCTTTTGAATAGATGAAAGAGAAACTTCCTGCTTCTTTGTCGTACTTGACGATAGTATACGAAAAACCATCAAGCTTCTCCTTTGCTTTCTTCAGATCTGACTGGGGAAAGATGCTGTCATAGTTCTTATGTACCCAAGTAGTCGAACCAATCTTTTTACCTATCGGTTCACTCTCGAATAGACTTATGATTTCTGATGCTGTTGACATGTACATTCCTTACGAGATTCCATCTTCTCAGTGCTGGCTACTATCTGATTGATTAGCACATCAAGTTTTTTCTTTTCTCTGTCCATAAATTTCATGTGTCTGCAATTAACGATGTCCATAAAGAAGAAAGCTAAAACGAAAACCAAATAGGTAGCAGGGGAAAGATACTCACCACGACTAGCGTGAGCAATTCCCATGATGATAAATACGGTAGAAAAGATCCACGTTGAAATTGAAATGTTTTTTATGTCTTCAAGAGTAATCATCTTCTCTCCTATAAAAGATTTGCCATCTGTGATGTGAATGCTGATAGGTAAGGAAAGTTTTTTGCTACATAGACACTGAGTTCTGCTGCCGTTGTTTTAGTATTGGTTTTCTTTGCCCACTTCTTAAACCCAGAAACAACTTCCTTCAGATCTGGTTTCTTCTTTGCTTTCAAGAAGACGTTGATCGTTCGTGCTGCTTTATTCATTGGATTTAGTGTGTGCTTTGGATCTGCACTCATCGTCTATATTTCCCACCGACTACGTTACGACCACCAGAGATTTTCTGCATCTTATTTAGCTTCGGACGTTTTACTGTCTTCGCAATTCGCATCGATCTCTTTCTCTTTCGATTGATCTGACCTTTCTTTGCTTTTCTCTTTCGTGCTGCTTTTCTAAATCCTGCTTTTTGTTTCGCAGTTAGACGAGCAACTCTTTTTCTTTTGACGATAGGAATTCTGACTCGCTTACCACCACGAACCACTGTGACCATTCGTGCTTCGTTCTTTGTTGGATATTCTTTTTCTTCGTAATCAATATCTCCACCTTGAAAGATAGTCATCATGGTTGTCTTGTTCATCCAAGAAAGATCCATGAGATTTACATAAACACCAAGAGAAGTTTTTATCAGTGGTGGTGCTTGTGGGGATAGATCAACAATGATTGATTCTTCTTGCTCACCATCTTCTTCTGCATCATGAAGGATCATTGCTTCTGCCGAGTGAGTTTCTTCATCGAAGTAGAAAGCAACTGCCATCTCATCACCTTCAGAGTCGATGAAATAAACAGTTTGCACACCTTCATAGTCAACTTCAACTTCGTCACATGAAACACCTTCAAGACCAAGTGAGTTAAACTTCTGGTTGAACTGTTTGACCACCGTACTCGTATTGATGTGAGTTAGAACAGGATCTGACAGTGCCATGATCTGTTCTTTTATCTCTTTAGCTTTTGACATTTCATTTCTCCTTAATTACATATTTGCCGAGTTCTTGATCGATGTATTTAAACGTGACGTTGAATCCTTTTTCGTTTGCTTTCTTGGATTCCCCATGAACTTTTCGAATGACAAACAGAAGTTCGTTTATAATGATTTGCTTTTCATCATAAGACATAAGCTCATTGTAAGCGTCTTCATCACTGATAGGACTTATCAGATCTGAGTCTAACCCGAAATGTTCCTTGAATGGATTCATACATCTTTTGGTTTTCTCTTAGAGTCTTTCACTGCTCTGATCTTCTCAATATTCTTTGCCAACGATAGATTTATTTCTTTTAGAATTTTTTCATCATCACTGGTTGCAGGACTGGGAGAAGGATGAGAGTAGTTCACCATGTTTGTGAGTTTCTTCTGAGCGTCTTGTATAATATGACGTATGTGTCTGCTACCTTGATTTGACTCTACCTCTTTGACCTTAGTTCGAAACTGCTTTCCAGTCTCATTAAGATACTTCTTTATGTCAGTCGCTTTACTCATTTTATTTTCTCCAATCCTTATGTGCTAGTTGTTTTCCCTGTTCGTGGTTATATGGATTGTCGAACTTTCTCATAATCTTTCCACGTTTGTTCCGAGTTGCTTCTTCATGTTTCTTCCCTTGGACTTTCGAGTCAGCACGATTCTTCTGGTAGAACAAATACGAATGAAGGAGCATTGCACTTGTGTGGTCGTCTGTAGAAAAATTTGAATGCTTCGGGTTATCGAAGTCACTGTAGATTTCTTTCCCACTGTGAGTGTAACCAATTAGCTCACTCTTACCTTCACATAATTTTCTTAGTTCAGTTGCTTTCGACATTAGACAACTCCTTTTTCTTCCTGCTAAGTCTTGATTTCTCATAATGGATTACTTGTTTTAAAATAGCTTTACGCATGAACCCACGCATTGTGAGTCCATGCTCTTTGATTACTCTTTGCATCCTGTCACGAAGTTTGTCAGGAATGTCTGTTGCTACATGTCTTAGGTTTTCGTTCACTGAAATTTACTCTTTTGCAGGTCACTGGGAGAGATGATTCCTGCTTTTGCTGCTTTTGTTTTGTTCACTACGTCATTGTATCCTTTGATCAGTTGCTGGTTCGCAGGATAGGAAAACAAAACATGTTGCACGTTCGGTGCTACAGTCTCTGTCAAGTTGCAATCATCGATTGGTTGAAGATTAATGTTCATCTGCTTGTTCGGCATCGGTTGAACAATCATTCCCATTACGTTCTTCCAGATAGGATGACCTTTTTCTGTCTTAGAGACTTCACATACCACCTTCAGACCTGAAGACATTGTGTGGACAAAAATTGTTGGTTCAAAAGTTTTTGCTGTTTCTGTCATGAGTTTTTTCTCCTTTGAAATTAGATTAACTCTTCTTGATTTTATAGATCTCGAAACCGTTTTCCTTGTGAAGAGATTCGGCACCGAGTGTTACATTTCTTTGATATGTTCCCTTAGAGGTTTCACCTTGCTTCTCAATGTCTCGTCTGACCACGATAAACGCTTCACCACCGGACTTTAACTTCTTCCTGATTCCTGACATCACCGAAGCTTCCTTCTCTTTAGGGAGAGTGTTTAAGACATACTGACACAGTATCTTGTCGTAGGTCTTCTCTGGCATCTCTGGGAAGGTAGCAGGATCATATTTATCCCAGCCATTTTTATTAGCGTCAGATCCTTTTCCACAACCGTAGTCAAGAGTGTTTCCACCTTTTGAGAGATGACCATTTTCTTTTAACCATCTCACTGGTGCTGATTCTGTGGATCTTGAGATAGCAGTCTTAGCAGACTTGTCTTCATCTGCACCTTCGATGATTGAAATTATTTCTCTTGCTTTACTCATGTCGGAGTAACTCCTATAGTTTTAAAGATCCAGTTTCTAAGATCCTTCTCATTGTCGAATGAAGCAGAAAGAGCTACACCTTGAAAGTATGGTTTCCAAACCTTTCCTTCTTTCCTGATGTCATACCCTTTAAACTTTCCACTCTGTCTAGCAAACTTGATAAGACCTTTTAAAGTCAACTTGAATTCTTTTTGCTTCTCGTAAAAAGCTATCAGATCTGATGCTTTACTCATAGATCATTCCTTATTGTAAAGTCTGTTGATTGCGTCTTGATCCTTCTCGATAATCGGTCTAGGTGGAAACCAAGTCTGCTCTACCGGAACACTCGGTGGGATATAGGTTCTGTTTTTCAAATGACCTACGAGTTCTTTATTGTTTTGTCTTCTTCTCTCTTCTTCTCTTCGTCTTTGTTCACTGGGAGAAAGATAAACGAGTTTTCTCTTTACAACTTTAAGCGTCATCTGGTTCTCCTTCTGGATTTGGTTCAGCAGGTGCTGTCATGTCAGGATTGATCGGTGCAGGTGGATCTTTTGGAACCTTCTTCACATTGAGAACATCCTTCAGACCTACAAGTCTAAATTGCTCTGCAAGAAAATCAGCAAACTTATCGTAGTCAATTATCTCTTCCATTGGAGATCCTTCTTCTCCAAGATCAAAGACAAAATCTTTTGCACTGGATATCATTCCAATAGATGTATCAAGATACTCAAGTGAGTCAAGGTTATCAATCTCAACAAGCTTGTGAATAAAATTAACTTCAATGTCAGACTTTTTAAATTCTATTCCTTTGTTTGCGAGATCAATCATGATGAGTTCTATGATACCGTTAGCAAGTGATCTCTGAATGTTCTTGAGAAGTCTGAGATACCTTGCATAGCGTCTGAGCATGTTTCCTTTTGACTCATCATCAGCAGCAAACAAAACTTCATATGGAATACCTACTGCCGATGTAATGGATCGTCTGATGTCTTCGATTGAAGAAAGAAGATCATCAGGTTCTTGTGATGTATGCTCAACAGCAGTGATAGTTCCTTTGTCTCCAAAAATAGGAACAACTTTTATTTTACCTGCGGTGTTCATCACGTTTTCAACAGTGAGTTGGTCTTTTGATTTATCAAGACCAATCTTTTTGTTTAACGTCTGCTCTACCTGTCTTGCTGCTGCGAGTCCTTTCTTAACGTCATAGTTCGGTGGAACCTGCATACCAAATATTGTGCCATTGGAAAGTTTTGCTATTTTGGTAGCTGGTACAAGATTCTCTAGTACCTCTAATTCTTTCACTTTGGAGAGGACAGGAAACAACATCGACTTACCGATGCGAACAAATCGTGGGATATCTTTTAAGACTGCTTTCACTCTTTCAGTCTGCTGATTGTATCCAACCATACATCCTTGATAGAGTTCTTCATGAAGATCAATTCTAATCTTCCTTGCATCCATAGAAAATCTTACAAACTCAGACTCTTCCTTCTTAACGACATTTCCCTTTATGTCCATGCAAAGATATTCTTCTACCTCTGAAAACTTAGTGAGAGCAATTACCATATGCTGAATCACATTATCGTTAAGCTCTATAAGACCAAACTCTTTTGGTTTTTTGTCTTCTGCTTCACTCAGATTATTTTCTTCTTTTGCATCAGGTGATTTATTTATCTCTGTAGACAAAAGGTAGTCACCATATAGAAGCATGTCGGGAGTAATTGTTTTCACGATAGTATCAAAACCATACTTCTCATCGAGATCCTTGATAGCTTTTTTGATCTTTGGTTTCTTCGAAGTCACATCAAGAATATTCCCAGTGGCAACATCTGGGGAAAGAGCATCTTCTGTGATCTGGTCAATGATGGTTTCTACTAGCCAGTTTCCTCTGATCCTCTCAATCTCTTTAAACATCTGATGTCTGTGCTGAGAGATCCTTGTGTAGATAGAAGTGTACGCAAGATTGACATGATAGTTTTTCATACTTGAATCATGTCTGATGTCTTGAAGTTTCTCTTGAAACTCTTGCATGGTGATACGACCACGATTCTTTTCGACTATGGATTCTTCTAGCTTTTCCAGTTGCAGATCTGAAAGCTGAATATGAGTTTCTACAGGTGAAAAAACATTTTTGATTCTGTCTAATAAATTCATTTAGGATTCCTCTAATCGTTTAGTTTTCTTCTCCAGATTTCTGCGTCTATCTCACACTGAGTATTGACATCTTTGAAGTCACAACAATGACCAAAAACAATATGACAATTGAGTGACTTGAACCTACCACCTTCGCATAACGTAATTAAATTACTTTCTTCAAGTTCCATGTCGGGAAATAGGTGGTATGGATAAATGTGATGTACAGTTATTTTTTTATTTGATCCACACACATAACAGGTAGGAAACTTCTTTAAGTGTTCCTCTCTAACTTTTCTCCATTGGGGAGATCTCTTTGCACCTTTGGGAGCTTTGCCTTGTATCCTGTCTTTAATCTTCTCTATAAAACTCATTTGGGTTTTTTCCCGCCTTTGATTCTTTTTTGTTGTTCCAAAAACTTTTTTCTGTTCTTCTTTATTTCTTCATTCACAATATCAACACACAACTCAACACACTCATCACAAATAAAAACATTAGGCCCAGCCACTATCACTTTTACCTCGTCGTTTCTCTTTCCACAGAAGCTACAATCCAAACTCATTACACTCCCCACAGTTGTTCTTTAAGTTGTGGTGACATTGATTCTCTGTTCTCTTCTTCCTCTCTTGCCATCTCTTCACCCATTTCAAACCATGCATATTGTGCAGTAGATTCCATTCTTTCCAAGGCTTGAGATGTAGCGTCAACTTGGTCATCAAATTTCCCTGATGGAAATGCACTAATCTCTTCTAAGAACTCAGGAACCCACTTTGCTATTAATGGATCTGGAAGATAAACACATCCTGCTTCTATTTGTGGAGAAACTGCGTGAAGTCTTGCTTCCTTTGAATCTTTAGCCCTGATTCCTATCACTCCAGCAATGTCAGCTTGAAGTTCTTCGATGATTGCGTGACCGTTTGCTGCTTCCTCTACAATGATTTCTCTTGACTCTGGCCATCTTGCTTTCATCTTCTTGATAGCAGTTTTTGTTTGGACGTAAGTCATTCTCTCTCTGACTTGATCTAGAAGATGTTTCTTTGCTCCAAGCTTTCCCCAGACCTGACCGACTACAAATGAATTCTTGTTACCTGTTTTTCCGAAAGAACAATCCCAAGACTGCATCACATAATCATACTTCTCAAAAGGTGTTGAGTAATATCTCCACCAATTTCTGTTGATGATGTTACCACCTTCAACCGTTGGCGTTTGCTGATACATTGCTCCCCAAAAATACGAACCAACACTGATCTTGATTTTAAGGAGTCGCTCTTCGCTATATTTTTCTGGCCAAAGAGCTTCATCAATTTGTCTCGGATCTTCTGGGTTATCATCTGTTTCCTTGATTGCTGGGAGATCGATTACTTCCCACTGGTCTGCGTCTGGATCTGACTCGGCAAGTGCGAGAAGTCTTCCTGAGAGATCATCTTCATGCCACCTAGTTTGGATGACAAGAACACTTCCTTCCTTCTCAAGTCTCGTGAATGCTGTTGAAGTGTACCAATCCCAAACCTTTTGACGGTATGTTGGTGACAGTGCTTCTTCTTGGTTCTTGATTGGATCGTCTATAATTAAAAAATCTGCACCCATGCCTGTGATAGCACCACCGACACCAGCACAACGATAAACACCTTTCCTGTTTACAATTTCAAAAGTCTCAGAGTTTCTAAGATACGAACCATCGGCAACTGTGCGAATGTTCTTCTCCCAGAGTCTTGTCTCAGGGAAGATCTTTCTGTATGCAGGAGAGTCTATAACTCTTTGCACATCACGATTCATACGAGCAGCAAGATCTGCTCCATATGAACATGCAATAATTTGTGAGTCTGGTCTTTTACCAAGTATGAATGCAGGAAGTCTTCTAGATGCAAGCTCACTCTTACCATGTCTCGGTGGAACAAAGATCATGAGTCTTTTAATTTCACCGTTGACAAACTTGTCTAGCTTCTCAGCTATGAGTTCATGATGCCAGTTTGTTTGGTAGTCTTCTTTGGTGAGTTGCGTGAATTCTAGAAGTTCTCTTCGTGCTAGTTCTATGTCGGTATCTTCAAGTCCAAACTCCGCTTCTTTGATATCTTTTTTTGCCATTTATTTTTGGGTTTCTTCTTCTCTTGGATTACTTGTGAAATTGTTCGAACGGACATCTGCCTGATGGTGTCGGTGTCATTCCAGTACTAACTCCATCATCCCAACTCAAACCACAAGTACCACATGTAACTTTGTCTTTTGCTTTCTCTCCATCTTTCAATGGCTAAACTTCGTAGTCTTTTGGGATATCACTAAGTTTTAATTTCTTCTCAAGTAAATCTATCACTTCTTTTGCTTTACTCATTTTTTATTTCCTTCCATACGTTTTAGTCTCTCTTATTTATCACCAAATTTAACTTTGCTTGGATCAATACCTAGTGCTTTTACAATCTTTAATGCATCTCCCTTAGATGTTTGTCTACCTTTTGGATCACTGTCACTTCCATGCCACAAAGAAACAAAAAACTTTCCATCTCTACCGTTACGAATAATGTCACTTAATAAAGAAGATTCAATTGATTCGAGATCCGTATTGCCTTTGGATCTTGCCTTACTTTTTAAAGAGTCAAGTCTCTTTGATTCTTCATCAGTCAAATTTTTATACTTTACTTCCAGCAACTTTATTACTTCTTTTGCCTTACTCATTATTATTTCCTTTATTGAAATTCATCACCCAGTTTGTCCATAGTAAACCCAATATCTTCACGTTCATCTTCACTTGATTCTATCGTTGTTAGATTAAGTAATTTCACTCTCTCGTAAACAACACCAGAAATTCTGTCCTCTATGGTTACTCTTCTTACCAAGACACCATTTGATTTTTTACCTAAAACAAAAGAATCTGCTTCAGCTTTGGCTGTTGAATAGGAATCATAAACATCAATCATTTTCCCTTGTGACTTAAACTTTTTTAGTACCTCATCAGCACCATAAATTTCACTACCTTCCAAAACATCATAGTCATTACTTATACTAAGGAAATACTTGTTTGGTGTTTTCCCATCACCAACCATATCCCTTGCCATCTTTTTTACTTTGCTGTTCTCTTCGATAGAAGTAATCACTTCTTTTGCTTTACTCATTTTTTAGTTCTCCTTTATTTTTTATCAGACAATTCAAAATATTTTTCTATGTCTGACCGACTACTCTTAACTCTCTCTGCTGCCTTTTTGTAATTATTTAACTGGGAAAGAAGTTCTTTCTTTAGTCTATCAAGTTCTTTTTGAATTCCCTTCTCTCCATCATTAACTTTAAAACTTATGTAATCTTTATGTGATATTGACTCTCCACTTTTAACCTTTCCATCCGAGAAATAAAAACTGTTACCATCTACTGTAATAGACTTATTATATCTATCTACCTCAATACCTTTTTTCCTAAGACTTGAACTTATTCCCATAAGGATGGCATTTCTGTTCTGTCCTTCTTTTCTATCATCTATGATTCGTACAAGCTTTTTCTTGAGATTTTTGATTTGAGTATCAGATAATTTTTTAACTCTAACCCTCTTACTATACTCATTCATTGCAGTAACAACTATAACAGATCCATCTCTGTCTGCTTGGAAATCAACTTCTTCACCATTGAGAGTTCCAGTAGCATAACCATAACTTGGTTTTCTGGTTATCTTGACTCCAAGAAGTTTTGCAAGATGCATCATCTCATCTGCTTTAAAATTCTCTTCACTGTTATATCTTGCAGATGAAACTTCAAATCCTTCTTGGATTTCCATAATTACATTTCTTGCTTTACTCATTGCCGACTCCTAATTAACTCTGTACCCAAAGAAGTCACCCATCTCAACTTCTTCTCCATCATAACTATTGAGAAAATGTCCACGACCATCTGCTCTCTCTGCTTCTGAAACAAACTCATCAAAGTCTGGGAGAAGGTTCATAAGGTCTTGGTTTCCACTCTCATACTTCTCTTGGTAGCTTTTGACCAACTCTTCAAGATTCATCCCAGTGTTGAGATAAATGATTTCTTCTTTATCTTCGATCTCAATTTCTTCTTCGGTGTCTTCATCATAGTAGGTAGACTCAAGACCTAGATTCTCAATCACAGAATCTTCAGTGATATGCCAAAGAAGAAAACTTGTGTTGAATGCCCACAGAGATTCAGCAATATAATCTTTAAGTTTCTCATCTGCTTCATCATCCGTTAAGACTTCCCACTCTTCTCCATCTGCTTCAAAAGCGTACCCATTGTTTTCTACTTCTTCAGGATCTACTTTTAGATACTTGGCAAGTGCTTTCATTTTCTCTTCGTCAGATGCTTCACACATTCCTTCGAAGAACTTCTTCCAAAAAGATTTACCTTGTTTCTTCTTTGCTGCTTTGGCATCGAAAGCTTGTTTGGTTTTCTTTGGCTTTGACTTCTTAAACTTCTTCATCATCTTTTTGATCTTCTTGAACGAAGGAAGTTTGAACTCATTAAGTTCTGTCCTGTGTTCATTGATCATGTCGATTATTTCAACTGCTCTTGTTGTCATTTTATGCTCCCTACTTTAATCCATCTTCCATCCCAAGGTTCAGATTTCCCATCAACTTTTAATATTTGTGTTCCCTTATTCTTTGAGACTCTAGCAGTAATACCGAGCATGGAAAGAATACCATTTATTCTTTCTTTTGTTGTTGGAGTATCCCAACCACTATCAGTAATTGAAACTTCTCCGTTATCAACTTTCACGATCTCATTTCCATGAAGCCAGACAGACTTACCATCAGTTTCTGTGTTTGCAATTTTCTTCTTCTTTCCTTTCTTCAATGCTGATGCAATATCATCAGTAACCTTTCTGGCCATTTCTGTTATAATCTCTGTTGCTTTTGACATTTTATTTATCCTTTCTTTATCTCGTATGCTTTGATTTCATTCTTACTAGGAATCCAAAGTTTCACCTTGACCTTATCACCAACTTTTAGCTTCGCCATCTTAGGATCGTCTTTAAGATCATACTCCTGCATACCGTAAAGTCTTTGCTTTCCGTAATTAACTTCAAACATAAAGTCATGCAAGTTGTTCTGGGAGAAGAATTGGTTTGCTCTTATTGATGCAATCTTTGAATCAATCCACTTTCCTTCGAACGCATCTTGGAAAACTCTCCATGCTGCTCTACCAGATGTGATGTCAGAGATTTTATGATATGCATCAAGGATTTTTTCAACAACACCACCGTCTACATAGTCATCTTTCTCTGCGTCTGAAACCATGCGAGTGTAGTTGTCTTTTCTATCTGCCTTTTTCCAAGCATTCATTGCATCCAAGTCACCAGATTTTACAAGATCATCAAGTTCAGTGACCATCAACGGAATGAATTTATCAAAAGCTTTCTTCCTTGCGACTTTATGCTTCTTGTAGAAATCTTTGAACTCATCGTAACCACCCTCACCTTTTTTTGGATCTCCATATGCATCTTTCTGTTCTGGATATTGCTTCTGAAGATCCTTCCAGAACTTTCTCTCTTCCTTGTCAAGCTTTCCAACTTGAATGGCAAGCTTTCTTGACGCACCAACTTTTGCTTCTGACAACTCTGCATCGTGCAGACTGCTGATAATATCTAATGCCTTACTCATCCTTGACTCTCCTTATTTGATCTGCTTTTGATTGATTTACTTTATGTCTATATGGTCTGAATTGACCTGTGAGAACTTTCGGTACTGGGAGATTACGTTTCCATCTCCATCCAAGTCCTTTGTTTGCATACTCCCATTCAGTCTGCTTTACTCATTTAAATACCTTCTTGAACATCATTCTAAGTTGATATGTTTCATCTCTTGCTTTTCTTGTAGCTTCCATCGACTTCATTACTTGCTTATAAAGAGGTTTCATTGAATTCGGGACTTCTTCCATCTCATCAAATTCGAGTTTCAATGTAGTTAGTTTTTGAAAGATATCTCCCATCAGTTCATCAGCATTTGCAGGAAGGTGAAGAGATACATTTCCTTTTGATGCTTGCTTTTGTCCAAATATATTTCTCTCTAGCAATTCTTTTGCTTTGCTCATCCTACTCTCCCTCATTGTTTTATATTTACTTACAAGACTATCAAATTCTTTGATGATCTTGTCTTTGTCTTGACTGTTCTGATACTTGATATTTACATAACGCATGAGTGACTTGTAGTCTTGTGAATCTTCTTTAATGTGAAAAGACTTTCTACCTATCTGAAGAACAACACCTTCAAGATCCAGTGGAGAGTAAATCCTTGCACCTTTACCACCTGCCATAAGTATGCAGTGTACTTTCTCACCATTAATTTTAATCTCCTTGGATCTCATTTTATAAAAGCTCCACTATCAATGTACTTCAGAAGATC
>Ga0180431_10003242_pt1 | contig 21088 bp, 31 predicted proteins | sample SS_ome_11_FD_132459 | JGI IMG/M metagenome (GOLD analysis project Ga0180431, IMG submission 132459) | Hypersaline lake sediment archaeal communities from the Salton Sea, California, USA - SS_1_MS_1 metaG | ecosystem: Environmental > Aquatic > Non-marine Saline and Alkaline > Hypersaline >...
ACTCGAATCCTATCCCGTCATCTCTCAGCTGGCTACCATCCCAGGGATCGGCCCCGTCTTCTCCAGCGGCATCGGCGCCGAGATTGGCGGTGTCCAGCGCTTTCTCCAGGGGCAGAAGTGGGACCGAAAGCGCAAGCGTTATCGCCCACGCAACCTCCGCGATGCTGAGGACGCCGTGGCCAAGATCGCCGGCCTTTGGTGGCCCCGCGCCGACTCGGGTGACTTCGAGGCCGAGGACCGTCGTATGGCCAAGTCGGGCAACCGCTACTTGCGCTACTATCTCATCCAGGCGGCGGATCGTATGCGCCGTCACATCCCTGAATACGCCGCCTACTACGCACGCAAGCACAAGGAAGCCGCCAAACACCACCACAAGCGGGCGCTGGTCTTGACTGCCCGCAAGAGCGTGGGCCTCATTGTCGGGCTGCTACACCGCAATGAGCCCTATCGCTCAAAGGAGGACCGTCGAATCTAACCCACACCCTTGGCCTGTGGTAACTCGCGCCCGGTAGACTGGGTCACCCGGCGCTGACTATAGCTATCCGGCCTCCATAGGTGGTTTCGCAGCCCCCAGTTCGAAAAACAACGACTTGGGCAGGCATGGTTAGATGCGTCTCTGTTTCAGTTGCTAAGGTTCGTTTTTCGTCTCAAATTCGGACTTGACTTTTACCGCACTCTTAGAGATCGTAAAGAGACGGTGAGAGTTGAGTGCTACACGTTGCGTGACGCAAAAAGTGTACCACAGCGCCCGGGGAGTGTCAACAGGAGAATTGAAAGATCAGAAAACGTACTCGCCGAAATCCTGGGCCAGTTCCACCGGCCCACCAAAGGCCGCGGCCGCTTCCGCGAGCCAGCAGTCGTATTCCTGGGGAGTGGGCCGGTAGTGAATCAGCACCAGACGGCCAACGCCGGCCCGCCGGGCAATCTCCCCCGCCTGAGCAGCGCTGGAGTGGCCCAGCGTATTCTTCGCCGCCTCGTGGACCAGGATGTCAGCATCCTGCGCCAACACCACGACCGCCTCACAGGGTGACGTGTCGCTGGAATAGGCCACCACGCCACCATTACGCTTGTTTTCTATGCGCAAACCTATGGTAGGCACCAGGTGTTCCACCGGCGCACCGGTCACCCGGAACTCTTCGCTCTCCAGTACCAAAGCGCCCGCCTGCTCGGGAATGGTCTGGCGCTGCACAGCAAAAAGCCCAGGCCATTCGTGCCAACGAAACAAGTCCATCATGGTGTGGAATCGTTCCAGCACGTCCTGCAGACCATATATGGGCAGCGGATCCGTGCGTCCCAACAACCAGACGTTCATCAGCAATATGGGGACACCACAGACGTGATCAGGGTGAAAGTGAGTGATGATCAGCCCACGCAGGCGATCGGGGGCGAGACCTGCGCGCTGAATCCGCATGAGGGGGCTATCAGCGCAATCGATCAAGAAAAAGCCCTGTTCACCTTCGATCGCTATGTAGGTATTGAAATGCAACTCATCTGGCACCGCCGCTGCAGTTCCCAGTACCACCATTCGGGCCACAGCGCACTAGCCTCCAAAGGCCCACACTGCAACGAGCGGCGTCAGGTGAACCTCAACAGCAGCCGCTACGGCTAACAGTGGCAAGACCAGGGCGACGAAGACCTTGACAAAATCCGCCAGCGCCCTAAGCCATCCATCGCTCACTGTCATTCCCCTGGGAGGCGACATAAAGGTAGCTCCCAGACGGACGGCCAGCGCAGTCGCGATGCCGCGGCAGGCACTTCCAGCAACCCATGAGGCAACACAAAGGCAACCAGGAACAGCGCTGGGCTGTACCCGACGTGGGCAGCCTGAGCGACGAAGAAGAACACAATCGCCAGCGGCGCCATCAACAACGCCACTGCCAGCGTGCCGAAGGAAAACACCGCCAGGAGCGCTGCCAACAGCAGCGCCCGCACGTTGTTGCCCAATACTCCCTCAATCGTGAAGGCAGGCAACCAGCCCACGGCAGGTATCTCAGAGAACGTCTCGGCCGAGATGTACTCCAGACCTAACATCTCCGCCGGAAGGGGATAACGTGCCGCAAACACCTGGCCGATGAAAGCTGAGGCCACGATACCGATCGTGACGGTCAGCAAAGCTAGCCAAGAACGACGCAGAATGCTCGGAATGTCACGCCCGTAGAGTCCGCCCAGCACACCCAGCCAGCGCAGCCCGGGGGGCATCTTCTGTACGTCCCGCCCGAAGAACCATCGCTCCCAGCGCAGATATCCACAGAACGTACGCCACATAGAGCCTAGGTTCAGCTCGTCAATCTCGCGCCCCAGCAGTTCCTCGCGATTGAAAGTATGGATACCCATCCGCACCAGGATGACGTCCACCACGATCAGGAATAGCACGATCCACCACAACACGTTATAGTTGGCCCAGAACATAATGATGGCCTCACCCTGTACCAGAAGCGCCATCGGGATGATGATGAAGCTGGCCAACAGGTTGGATGCCCTCACACTTGTCGTCTGGCTGGAGACCACCACTGCACCGGAGACCATCACCAGGCCCTCCGCCGTCGTCAACACAGGTACCAGCACCAGCAGGATCGGCGGCGGCGTCCAGCCCTCAAAGAAATACAGCCCAACCAGGTAGACAGTGATACCCAGGTAGGCGGCCAACAGTGGCGGGATCATCGCCGCCAATGTCTTTCCCAGGTAGAGTTGTGCATCCGTCAAGGGAGTTGCCAAGAGCGGCTCGAGACTTTTGCGCTCCTTTTCACCCGCGAAGGTCTCCAATGCAATCACCAGGGAGAACGAAATTGGGAAGAACCCTACCACCATCAGTAGAAAGGGGAGCAAGCGGTCACCGACGATGGGGGCACCATACTTGGCCACCCATCTCAACGCAACGTCGGCCACGAGACTCATGAGCACAGGGAAGAAAACCGTCAGGATTACGACAGGTACCACAATGCGCCAGTCACGCAGGGAATCCCGGACCTCACGCTTGACAATTGTAAGCACCGACCGAACCGACTCGCCGCGTCCTGCCCGCACACGTTCAGCAACTGCTGCCATCCTTATCCCTCCACCACTCGCAAGTAGACGTCCTCCAGGCTGCGCGGCACTTCGCTCAGGGTAAGCACACCCACGCCACGGGATGCCAATTTCTGCAGCAAGAGAGGATTAGTCTCATGGGTATCGGGTGTGGAATAACGGAGCCAATTCTCTCCCTGCGCCTCGATCTTCACCAGGCCGGACACGAGCTTCACGACACCATCGGTCGGGTGCGCCAGACGCAACTCCATGAGCGGCGGGCCAAGCAGATGCATCTTCAACTCTTCCGCCGTTCCCAGTGCGATAATCTGACCATGCCGGATGATGGCAATGCGATCAGCCAGGGCCTCCGCTTCCGCCAAGTTATGCGTACAGATCACGATCGCCCGCCGATGGTGGCGTAGACCCAGCACAGCGTCACGGACCAACTTGGCGCTGTGGGGGTCCATCGCTGAGGTCGGCTCATCCAGCAACAGGACGGACGGATCGTGCAACATCGCGCGCACGAGCGCCATCTTCTGTCGCATTCCCTTCGAATAGGTTCCCATGCGCCGATCCCACGCCTCGGGCATCCCAAAGCGAGCCAGCAACTCCCTGGCCCGACGCTCACGCTCGCCATCGTCCAACCCCATCAGGCGCCCAAAGAATTCGAGGTATTCTTCACCCTTCATACGCAGGTAGAGCCCTGGGTGCTCAGTCAAGAGGCCGATCCGTCGTCGGACCTCCCGGGGATACTCGGTCACGCTATACCCGGCCACGAACGCCTGCCCAGCCGTCGGACGAAGAATCGCCGCCAGCATCCGCACCGTTGTTGTCTTGCCTGCTCCATTAGGCCCCAGCAACGCCAGAATCTCACCCGGTGCCACCGAGAGCGTCACCTGATCCACAGCAACAAAGTCATCGAATTGCTTGGTCAGACCAGTTAACTCAATCATCATCGCTACCTTCCAGGAAACCCGGTTGACGGACCACCTTGCCGGACAACAACGAGCGATGTATCCACCGCTGCGCCCGTCCAAGTGAGTGGCCATCGCAATGGTTCAAACCAACCGAAACTGTACCAGCGTGCACAGTGACACGCAGATCACTTCATTATACCAACGTTAGCGCCCCGTGACAATGGGTATACAGTACTACTGGAAGACCCACAACAGCAAACTGCCGGGCGGTGTACCCACCCGGCAGTTTCCAAGTCTCGATTGTGAGCTCAAACCCGCAGTTCTCAGCATCCCTTGACCGCGCTCCATCAACTGCCCTGTTCCTGCTGGCGAGAAACCACGTACACGTACAGAATGCGTTGGGCCGCCGTGAAAACGGAAAGCACCGCTAACGCCCACATCATCACCGTAGGCAGCCCAATCGCTAACATCCCACCAATGAGTAGAATGCGCTCCATGCGGGTCAGCAGCCCAACCTTGCAGGGGAAGCCTAACGACTCAGCCCGGGCCCGTGTATAACTGACCATCATCACTGCTACCAGAGAGATGAGGAGCAACACGACCTCCGTGGATGCATCCTGACCCAGATAGTAGGCCGTCAACCCCAGTATCAGCCCGGCATCGGCAAGCCGGTCCAACGTTGAATCGAGAAAGGCTCCAAAGCTACTCTGCTTCCCGACAACCCGCGCCACCGCCCCATCCAGCGCATCGACCGGTGCGACGATCAGCAATAGCCAGCCCCCCACCGCGGTGTAGCCCAGGCCAAACAAAATGCCGACACCGGCTTGCAAGAGCAGACCAAGGATGGTCACCGTGTTAGGATGCACGCCCAGGCGCCCCATGGCGCGGGCAATGGGAACCAGAATGAATCCTGCCTGGGCACGTGCCCAATCAGTCAGCGATTCCCACCGCCCGCGCTGCCGTGGCTCTCTAACACGCTGCTTGCGTTCTACACGCTCTGTGCTACTCATCATCTGTGACTACGCCGCTAATGAAGGTCTCGAGTCTCCTCCGCGCTTCGTCGTCGGTAAACTGGACAGGAGGCGATTTCATGAAATAGGCTGAAGGTTCGATAACCTCCCCACTCAGCCCCCGGTCAAGCGCTAGCTTGCAGCAGCGCACCGCGTCAATCACAACCCCGGCCGAGTTGGGGCTGTCCCATACCTCCAGCTTCATCTCCACCTTCAATGGAACCTCGCCAAAAGTGGTTCCCTCCATCTGAATGTAGCAGAACTTCCGGTCCGTCAACCACGGCACGTAATCCGATGGTCCTACGTGGATATTCTCAGCCGGGAGCTCGTAGTCCAGTTGGCTGGTCACAGCCCCGGTCTTGGATATCTTCTTGGACTGCAGTCGCTCCCGTTCCAGCATGTTGTAGAAATCCATATTGCCGCCAAAGTTGAGCTGGTAGGTGCGGTCAAGCCTCACACCCCGCTCGCCGAAAAGCCAGGTCATCACCCGGTGGGCGATGGTAGCGCCCACCTGACTCTTGATATCATCGCCAATAACGGGGAGTCCCTTCTCTTGGAAACGTCCCTGCCAATACTCCTCGCGGGCGATAAAGACAGGCACACAGTTGACAAAACCACAGCCGGCGTCCAACACCTGCTCCACGTACCACTTGGTCGCCATCTCGCTTCCCACGGGCAGGAAACTCACCACCACATCGGTACCTGTATCTTTGAGTATACCCGCGATGTCGGCGGTAGGTCCCGGGGCCTTGGTGATCACTTGCGACAGATACTTCCCCAGTCCATCATGTGTCATACCCCGACTGACCGTCACACCCAGTTTGGGAACCTCCGCAAACTTGATCGTATTGTTGGGTGCCTGCCAGATTGCCTCTGCCAGATCAAGACCAACCTTGTTACGATCGATGTCGAACGCGGCGGTAAACTCAATGTCACTCACGTGATAGCCGCCCAGGTTGACGTGCATCAACCCAGGGACAAAGGTGTCATCCGGCGCGTTCCTGTAGAATTGCACCCCTTGAACCAATGCCGAGGCGCAGTTACCCACGCCAATAAGCGCCACACGAACCTTCTCTCGTTTGACCATGCCTATCTAACTACCTCCTCTTGAAATCTCTGCTTCATAGCCCGCTGACGCGGACTTAACCAGCATCTCCATGAACTCGGTCTGGCGACGTCGAATTTCTTCCAAGTTTACGGAACAGTACACCTCTCGACCGGACCGTCGAACTTGAACGAGATCAAGCACACGTAACGGGCGCAGGTGAAAGGAGACGAGCGGCTGGCTGACGTGGAGCGCCCGCGCCAACTCGGTCACTGTCATCTCTCCGCTGGAGACCAACGTCGTCAGAATGCGCAGGCGCAAGACATCCCTTAGCGCGTGGAAATAACGCGCTGCATCCCGCAGATCCCCATCAAGCAACTCACGCCTCTGAACGGACATAGTCACCCCCCCTAACACTGTAACGCATAAAGAATAATTTCATAAAAGAATGCTTATATATTACTGCAAAAACCAAAGGGTGTCAAGTTCTTGCCTTGTCAAACAGCCCAAATCGAGTATAATAGTCCCATTACCGGGGCGTAGCGCAGTTCGGCCAGCGCGCACGGATCGGGACCGTGAGGTCCGGGGTTCAAATCCCCGCGCCCCGACTGCTAATGAAAAACCCCACTCTTGTCGAGTGGGGTTTCGCCGTGTGCCTCCTGGCATACCTCCTCTTTCACTCATCCAGTTTCGCTTCCTGCCACAAGGCTTCCAGGTCGTCAATCGTCAACGCTGCCAAATCTAACCCCCGCTCGCGGGCCAACCGCTCCACAACGCGAAAACGTCGCCCGAAGCGTGCACTCGCCTTTCGTAACGCCGTTTCCGGGTTCGCCTCCAGCCAGCGAGCCCAGTTGACCACCGCGAACAACAGGTCGCCCAACTCCGCCTCTCGCTCCTCGGGACTGGCGGCGGCCACCACTTCGGCCATCTCCTCACGAATCTTGTCGGCCACGCCACCTGCCTCGGTCCAATCAAAGCCCACCCGCGCCGCCCGCCGGCTGTAAGTATCGGCCTGCTGCAACGCGGGCAGTGCTGCCGGGACACCGTCCAGCACCGAGCGATCCTCCCCCTTCTCCTCTCTCTTCAGTTCCTCCCACCGCCGCAACACGTCCTGAGTACCCTGCACCGATCGCTCACCCCAGACGTGCGGGTGACGATGCTTGAGCTTGGCATCAATGCCGGCGATGACCTGCGCCATTTTGAACTCCCCTTCCTCGGTAGCAATCTGCGTATGGATCAAGACCTGCAACAACAGGTCCCCCAACTCTTCTTGCAGCGCACACACATCGCCCGCGTCAATGGCGGCCACTACCTCGTACGTCTCCTCCAGCAACTCCGCTCGCAGGCTCTCGTGCGTCTGCTCGCGATCCCAAGGGCAACCCTCCGGCGCCCGGAGGTGAGCCATCGTGTTCTGCAAGCCCTCGAAACTGGTGACACCGGGAAGGAGCGGTATGTAGAGCGTGGTCAAATGAGCGATGTTATCCTGGCGGTCGAGTTCGTAGAGTGGCAGGGAAACAACGGACCGCTCGGGAGTCCCGGCTGCGTGGACCAAAATCACCCTGTGATCGTCCGGATACTGATTCATCAGTGTGATCTTAACGTCGGCAGCGAGCGCTCGGCTGTAGAGTTGGCCCACCAGAGCTGGCAAGTCTGGATCGAGCGGCGGGTGATAGCAGTCTGCCAGTTCCAGCGCATCGCAAATCTGCAAACCGGAGAGCGCATCTATCCCCAGTGCCGAGAGCGTAGGCTCGACAAAGCTCAGCCCTTCCACGATACGCACCACCAGGCCAAGCTCCTCTGCCCGAGATGAAACCTGTCCCACCGTGGCCTCCCCCACCAGCGGATGCCCCGGCACGGCGTAAACAACCCCCTCCGGTCGCCCACCCAACCTCAACACCTCACCAACAATGGCATCGTAGACGTGCGCGAAGTCCTCCGCTTCCTGGTAGAGATCATCGAAGGAATGCAACGTCAGATGAGATGGCAATCCGGCTGCAGTGGGATGGCGCGCCGTGCGCAACCAGACCTCATCAGCATCCTCCAGCACCGCCCACGCTTCCCGCGTTAGGTAGCGCGGATCGCCTGGCCCCAGACCAACAATGGTGATTGTGCCCATCGAAGACCTCCGTGGTGCAGAAACACGAAAGGGGCAGGGCAATATTGCCCTGCCCCAGATATAATAGGTCTGATCCCTTGTCTAACGCTTGGTGTACTGAGGCGCCTTGCGGGCTCGCTTGAGGCCGGGCTTTTTCCGCTCCTTCACCCGCGCATCGCGGGTGAGAAAGCCGCCCTTGCGCAGAACTGGCCGCAAGTCCGGGTCCATTTTCAACAATGCCCGCGCGATACCTAGCTGGATCGCTCCGGCCTGCCCGCTCATTCCCCCGCCTCTCACGATAACGCTGATATTGAAGCGATTCTCTGTCCCTGTTGCTTTGAGGGGCTCCACGAGACGTCGAATATCCCCAGCCCGACTACAGTACTCACTGAGCGGGCGGTCATTGACGACGATCGTACCGTCACCTTCAGGAAAAATACGCACCCGTGCAGTAGCCGCCTTACGCCGCCCGACTGCTTCGTAATACTCCATTGCCATTTCCCCTCCCGTCATCTCAACACCAATGGCTTAGGCTGCTGTGCTGCGTGGGGATGATCCGAACCAGCGTAGATCTTCAACTTCTTCAGCATCTGTCGCCCCAGCCGGTTTTTCGGCAGCATACCCCGCACCGCGAGCCTGATCACCCGCGTGGGACGCTTGTCGAGCATATTGCGCAATGTAGTCTCCTTAAGCCCGCCCGGATAGCCAGAGTAACGATAGTATATCTTCTGATCCAGTTTGCGTCCGGTCACGTGGATCTTATCGGCGTTGATGACAATCACATGATCACCGGTATCAATCGACGGCGAGTAGACGGGCTTATGTTTACCACGCAGGACAGTGGCCACCCGAGAAGCCAGCCGACCTAGCGTCTGCCCCGTGGCATCCACCACGTACCACTCCCGCTCAACCTCACCTGGATTTGTCACATAAGTTTTCATAAAATACCCTCTTCGTACTGCACAAACTTGCCAGAGGCACTCGCTCTCTCTCGATGGCTCCTGGCATTTCTCAGTATCGCACCTCAACCAGACAAAGCCCGTGCGGCGGGGCTGTTGGCCCAGCACAACTGCGATCACGCGACGCCAGCACCGCCGCGAACTCCTCTACGACCATTTTGCCCCGCCCTACCTGAAGCAACGTGCCTACGATGCTGCGCACCATGCGGTAGAGAAAAGCATTCGCCTCAATATCAAAAGTCAGTCGGGGTGGCTCACCGCCCCACTCTGCCACAAGTACACGCCGCACCGTGACCTCGCCCTGTGGCGGCCGCCCAAAGGCGGCAAAATCGTGCTCGCCCACTAAAGACTGGGCCGCTCGCCGCATCGCTCCCACATCCAACGGGCTACCTACGTGCAAGCTATACCGACGAGACAGGGGCCAGGGCACAGACGCATTGTAAAGTGTATATCGATAGCGCCGGCTGCGTGCATCGAAGCGCGGGTGAAATCCGGACGCGACCTGCTCAACATCCTGAACAGCGATGTCAGCGGATAATACCGCGTTCAACGCTCGCTGCAGGTCGTCCAACCCGTGCCGCCAAGCTGTATCGAAGGCGATGACCTGTCCCGCCGCGTGCACGCCAGCGTCCGTACGACCCGCCGCCAGGATAGTGATCGTCTCCTGAGTCACCTGGGCCAACGCTGCTTCCAGTGCCGCCTGAACGGTCGGCGCATTAACCTGACGCTGGAACCCACCATAGCCGGTTCCGTCGTAGGCGACGACCGCCCGCACCCGCATCGCTGTGCCTGCCTACCTGCCGCGCCTATTCCTCAACCAACTCCAACAGAACCATGGACGCAGCATCGCCCTTACGCGGCCCCAGCTTGTACATGCGAGTGTAGCCGCCAGGCCTGCCCGCGTAGCGCGGCGCGATATCCTCGAAAAGCTTCTCTACGACATCCACGACCGTGCCATCGGACTCCATCACCCAACGATTCAGGCGACCGGTTGCCAGGCGTCGAGCGTGGACGCCCCGAGCCGGATCATCCTGCGCTGCTATCAAACCTCGTTTCGCCAACGTGATCAGCTTCTCCGCCTGTCCACGGATTGCCCTGGCCTTCGCCTCGGTCGTCTCAATACGCTCGTGATGGAACAGCGCTGTCACCAGGTTGCGACGTAGCGCATTACGGTGACCGCTAGAACGGTTCAGTTTCTTCCCTGCGACGCGATGTCGCATCTACGCACCTCCGCTCTCGGCCGCGCCCTCTTCCAGAAAGCCCCCTTCCTGGAGCTGCGCTCTCAACTCGCTCAACGATTTCTGGCCGAAGTTACGAATCGTCAATAAGGTATCATCCCCCAACGCCAGCATCTCTAGCACCTCACCTACGCTGGTGATGCCGGTGCGCCTGAGGGAATTGAACACACGCACACTCAGATCAAGCTGCTCTATGGGGATCTCATAGACCTCCCCAGGCAAGCCTGTCCCTTCTTCAACCGGTTCGACCTCCTCCTCCAGAGTAAGGCCTGCGATCAGCCGCAGGTGAGTCACCAGGATAGAAGCCGCTTCCTTAAGCGCATCCAGTGGTGCAACCCGCCCATCGCTCCAGATTTCCAACGTGAGCCGGTCATAGTTAGTCATCTGTCCCACTCGGGCCCGATCTACATCGAAAGCGATGCGGCGAATGGGACTGAATATCGCGTCCACAGGCAGTTCCCCGATAGACATCCGGCCACGCTCATCAGAAGAAAGATAACCCCGTCCCTGCTCGACCGTAAACTCAAAGTCGAGACGTACATCGTCAGAATCCACAGTGAAGAGATATAGATCTGGGTTCAGGATATCGATCTCTGGTGGCGCTTGAATGTCACCAGCCGTTACAGTGCCCTCACCTCGCACCTGAAGAGACATACGCATCGGTTCCTGGCTTTCCATCTTCAGACGCAGTTGCTTGACCTGCAGTATGAACTGCAGCACGTCCTCCCGTAAGCCTGGAATGGCAGAGAACTCGTGCGCCACATCAGAAACGCGAATCGAAGTCACCGCCGCGCCAGGGAGGGAAGAGAGCAACACCCGTCGGAGTGCATTGCCCAACGTGATTCCGAAGCCGCTCTCCAGTGGACCGATCACAAACCGGCCATAAGTCTGGGAAACCGCATCCGTCTCAATTTTGGGAAGTACTTGAACTGACAACCATCGCCTCCCGTGTCCGGCCAGCCTCTGGCCTATAGAGAAAAACGTACATGTAACGACTCAGGACAAGAATTGTGCCTAAGAAAGCCAGCCCCTTGCCCCCAGGATAAGCCCAGAAACAAGACCCTTTCACTAGCGCGAATAATACTCCACGATTGCCTGCTCGTTCAATGGCGTACTAATGTCCTCTCTTGCAGGCAGGTTCAGCACTCGAGCCGTCATCGTCTTCGAATCCAGACTCATCCAGTTAGGCACCGCTCCCTCATCCAGAAGCTCAGCACGTTCCTTGAAATACGGGCGCTTGCGGCTTCCATCCCGTACTGTGATCACATCCTGTGGACGGACGATGTAGGACGGAATGTTCATGCGGCGACCGTTGACGACAAAGTGGCCGTGCTGCGTCAACTGGCGAGCCTGCGCCCGCGAGTCAGCGAACCCCAGCCGGTAGATAACGTTGTCGAGCCGACTCTCCAACAGGATAAGCAAGTTCTCACCGGTAAGGCCCGACCGGCGATCCGCCTCACGGAAGTAGCGCCGGAACTGACGCTCCAGCACCCCATAGATGCGCCGCGCCTTCTGCTTCTCACGCAACTGACGTGAGTAATCAGACGTACGACGGCGGCGAAATTGAGCTAGCCGGCCATGGTCACCGGGTGGATAGCCACGGTCTCTCTCAAACGGACACTTAGGCGAGAGACAACGCTCACCCTTCAAAAACAGTTTTTCACCTTCACGACGACACAGTTTACAAACCGGGCCGGTATATCTGGCCATACTTTCACTCCTAATTCACCTGTCCTCTTATTATCGTTCGTTCCCGTCTCGAAACTACACCCGACGCTTCTTGGGTGGACGGCAGCCGTTATGTGGAATCGGGGTCACGTCGGTGATGGAACGCACTCTGAGCCCCGCCGCCTGAAGAGAACGGATCGCCGCTTCCCGCCCAGGACCAGGGCCCTTGACGTAGACATCTACCTCTGACATCCCATTGTCCATTGCATCTCGCGCTGCCCTCTGAGCAGCCTGCCGAGCTGCAAAAGGAGTGCTCTTACGCGATCCCTTGAACCCGACCGTTCCGCCGCTGGCCCAGTTGATGACGTTTCCATTCGGATCAGTCATTGTCACGACAGTATTATTGAAAGTAGCATGAATATGCGCCTGCCCACGCGGCACATTCTTCTTGACTCGACGTCCTCCCCGACGACGTCCCGTTTGTCTACCTTGCGCCATTACCCCTCCACTTCAAACTTGCGATTACTTCTTCTTCATCCCCCGCCGCCGCCCGCGGCCAGCCACTGTCTTCTTGGGGCCACGCTTGGTGCGAGCGTTCGTCCGTGTACGCTGACCGCGCACAGGAAGGTTGCGGCGATGACGTAGACCACGATAGCAACCAATGTCTATCAGGCGTCTGATATCTGTCTGTACCTGACGCCGCAAATCACCCTCAACCTGATACCCCCGGTCAATGACCTCGCGCAGCGAGGTAATCTCCGACTCCGTCAGGTCCTTGACCCGAGTGTCAGGACTCACGCCAGCCTTCTCAAGAATCTCAGTGCTCAGGCTGCGCCCAATGCCGTAGATATACATCAAGCTAATCTCTACTCGCTTGTTCCGTGGCAGGTCCACTCCTGCAATACGTGCCATAGTTTCCTCCGGTCAGAAATCCCAGCGACTCAATCCTGAGTCTCCACTCTCGTAAGGCCTCAAATTCTCAAGTTCTGAGAACCTGACATCATCCCTGACGCTGCTTATGCTTTGGATTTTCACAAATCACTCTAACCACGCCGCGCCGCCGAATGACTTTGCACTTCGGACAACGCCGCTTCACCGACGGTGATACCTTCATCGCATCATACCTCCCTACTCAAACCTACCCACCTGACTACAATCGCGACAGAATCTCTGCGTTGCCATCGGTGACGACAATGTCGTGCTCGAAATGGGCTGTCAATCTCCCGTCGCACGAAACCACAGTCCAATGATCGTCTAGAACCTTGACACAGCAATCTCCAGCCAAGACCATAGGCTCCAGGGCGATGGTCATCCCGTTACGCAGCCTGACACCTGTCCCCGGTTGACCATGGTTGGGTACCTGTGGGTCTTCGTGCATGTGACGCCCAATGCCGTGCCCGGTATACTCCCGCACCACGTTATAGCCGCGACTCTCCACGTAGGTCTGAATGGCAGCGGAGATGTCACCAGAACGGTTACCCTCCTTGGCAGCGGCGATCCCTGCATAGAGTGCGCCTTCAGTCACCGCCAGCAGTTCCTGGGCCTCTGGGCTGACCTGCCCCACGGACAGCGTGACCGCCGCATCACCGTGGTAGCCATCCAGTATAGTCCCGACATCTATGCTGATAATGTCCCCTTCCTGCAACACCCGCGGGCCAGGAATACCATGCACCAGTTCTTCGTTCACCGAGCTACAGATACTGGCTGGGAAGGGATGAGCACTGCCGGGGGGATATCCTTTAAACGAAGGAACAGCATTGTGCTTGCAGATCAATGCTCCCGCCAACTCATCCAACTCGGCCGTAGTCACACCCGGCACGACCCATTCCCGCATTCTCTCCAGCACTTCGGCTACAATGCGGGCAGACTGGCGCATCTTGTTAATCTCGGCTGGTGACTTCAAGGTAATCACTAACCACTTCCTAACTGCTTCCACGACCACCCGTGCACGACCCGTACCCCCCCCTACTTGATGAACCCCTCGTAGTGGCGCATCAAGAGTTGGGCCTCCAACTGCCGCATTGTATCCAACACCACACCAACCACGATCAATACGCCAGAAGCAGTGATAGGCAATACGTTCGTTTGCAGAAACAGGTCTACGATGAAGGGCAACACCGCTACACCGCCCAGGAATAGCGCCCCCACCAGCGTGATACGCCGGTAGACAGAATTGATGTAATCGGCAGTCTTCTTGCCTGGCCGGATTCCAGGGATAAAGCCTCCCTGCCGTTGCAGCGCACCCGGCAAATCCTGCTGTTGAACCAAAACGTCAGTATAGAAATAGGTGAAACCCACAACCGCCAGGAAGTAAAGTAGACCATACCACGGGCCCTGCCCACTGAAGAAACTCATCACCCCTTGGGCAAACCGGGCCAACCCGGCATTATCACTGCCGACGAAGAACTGTGCAATCACCGCCGGAAAGGTGAGAATAGACTGTGCAAAGATCAGTGGGATCATCCCTGCCGTGTTGATCCGCAACGGAATATGGGTGCTGCCCCCGGCATACATCTTGATACCCCGCACACGCTTACCATACTGGACCGGGATCCGTCGTTCTCCCTCTTGGACCACCACGATCACAAACATCGTGATAACCATAATGGCCACAACGATACCCAGCATCAACACGCCCATACCCACGCCGCCACCTTCGCTCGTCTGAGCCTGGGTCCAGATGCGCGTCAGATTCTGTGGCATACGGGCCACGATACCGCTGAAAATAATCATCGATAACCCATTACCGATACCCTGCTCGGTGATTAACTCGCCCAACCAGATGGCAAACATCGTCCCGGCCAACATTGCCATCAGGACTGAGATAGTGGGCAGGATATTCTCCGGTGGACTGAACCCAAAGCGAGGCAGAATGGGCGCACTGCCAACCCCAGCGCTAAAAACCCGTGCCTGAGAAAACGCCTGCAGCAACGCCAGCGGAATCGTTATGTAGTACTGCCATTGACTGAGCTTCCGCCGACCTGCCTCCCCCTCCTCGGCTAACCTCTCCAACTGTGGGATTATCGGTTGCAGCAACGTGAAGATAATCGAAGCGGTGATATAGGGATACACACCGTTCGCCATGACCGAGAAATTCGCCACTGCTCCACCAGACAGCAGGTCCAATAGATTGAACAACTGACTGGTGCCGCCGGTGCCCCCCAGCAATTGCTGAAGTGCCGCCTGATCCACCCCAGGCACCGGCACGTGCGACGCCAGACGATAAATCACGAGGATCAGCAACGTATACAGTAACTTGCGCCGCAAATCGGGCAAGATCATGGCGTTCCGCAAAGCCTGAATCATCGCTGCACTCCTAATCCGCCGCTATCCCGCACCCCATGTCCTACCGAGTCCGATAACCACCGCGCTGCCACGGCAGTTCCTCTACCACTCCCCCAACTGCCTCAATCTTGGCACACGCGCTGTTCGAAAACCGATGTGCCTTCACTCTGAGCGCGTGCTTCAGCTCCCCACGTCCCAGAACAACCACCAACTCATCCGCACTTTTGATGATGCCCGCCTCGACCAGCGTCTCCGGCGTGACATCAGTCCCTTCCTGGAAAACAGCAAGCCGCTCCAGGTTGACTGGCGTAAACTGGACGCGCCATGGATCGCGGAAGCCCACACCCCGCGCGAACGGGAGCTTCCGCACGAGTGGCAACTGACCACCTTCAAAATATGGACGCACGCCACCGCCGCTGCGGGCATTCTGGCCCTTCGTACCGCGCCCAGCCGTCTTGCCCTGCCCAGCAGCAATGCCCCGTCCAACGCGCTTACGTCTCTTCACCGCTCCTTCAGCAGGTCTCAATTCATGCAGTTTCACTCCGCACCCCCACTGCCCAACTAATTCACTTCTTCTACTGTCACCAGGTGCTTCACCTTGGCGATCATGCCCCGGATAACCGGTGTATCCTCGTGCGCGACTGTCTGATGCATGCGGCGCAGACCCAATGCTTGCACCGTCCGCTTCTGTCGGTAGGAACACCCAATTGGGCTCTTCGCAAGCGTGATGCTTAATCGCCGATCCTTCTTCTTCGCAGCGCTCATCGTCCCCGCCTCCAGAACGGCATCACCTTGACCTCAGGCACACCGCGCTCGCGGGCCAAATCCTCTACACGACGCAGTTGCATAAGCCCATCCATCGTCGCTCGCACGATGTTGAGGGCATTAGAGCTGCCCTGCGACTTTGTGAGCACATCGCGTATGCCCGCTGCCTCAAGAACCGCACGCACACCCCCTCCAGCGATCACGCCTGTGCCGGGTGCAGCTGGCTTAAGCAACACTCTCGCACCACCGCACTCCCCAACCACCTCGTGCGGAATCGTGGTCTGCACTAAGGCCACAGGCCGCATGTCACGCCGTGCGCGTTCCGTCGCCTTCCGAATCGCATCGGGCACGGCGCGCGCCTTGCCGATTCCAACGCCGACCTGCCCGCAATTGTCGCCCACTACCGCCACGATGCGAAAGCCGAACCGGCGGCCACCCTTCACAACCTTGGCAACCCTGGTTATATCCACAACGCGCTCGTCCAGTTCCTCTCGCTCTTGGAAGACCTTGCGGTCCTGTAAGCCCCTTCCGGCCATTCTGCCTCCGTTGTGCCTTAAAACTCAAGCCCGCTCTCACGGGCTGCGTCTGCCAGAGCCTTAACCCGGCCGTGATACTTATATCCACCCCGGTCGAAGACCACTTGTTTTATGCCGTGACCCACTGCACGCTCTGCTAACACCTTGCCCACCACGCGCGCTTGCTCCGTCTTCGTCAGCCCCTGAAGCTCCTTCTCCACCTCCGAGTCAATGGTCGAAGCGGAAACCAACGTGTGTCCCTCGCTATCGTCAATCACCTGAGCGTAGATGTGACGCGAGCTGCGGAAAACGTTCAACCGCGGCTGTTCCGACGTCCCAACTACGTGTTTCCGTACACGCCTATGTCGCCGCAGACGGGCTACTCGACGATTAACCTCTGGCATATCTCAACCTCGATCCAATTATCCTATCTTACCGGCCTTGCCAGCCTTGCGGCGAATGTGCTCGCCAACATAGCGGATACCTTTGCCCTTGTAGGGTTCCGGTGGTCGCCAGGCACGGATCTCTGCAGTCACTCGCCCCACCAACTCTTTGTCAATCCCGTTGACCGTGATCACCTTCGAGCGAGGCTCAACGTCAAAGCTAATCCCCTCGTCCGGCGTGACGCGCACTGAATGCGAGAAGCCTAACTGTAGCAGCAGGCTTCCATCTCCCTGCAAGTCCACCCGATATCCTACCCCTTGGACCTCCAATTGCTTCTGAAAACCCTGCGTCACACCGACCACCATGTTGTTGAGCAGTGCCCTCGTCAGGCCATGCAATTCCCTATGATGCCGTTGATCAGTCGGGCAATTCACCCTCAACTGATCATCCTCGCGCACGATTTCCATATCGGGATGGAACACGCGGGAAAGGCTTCCCTTGGGCCCCGTCACCGTCACCTGGCTAGCCCGAATATCAACGCTCACCCCCCCGGGCACAGGGATGGGCATACGACCAATCCGTGACACTACCTGCCTCCTCCCTCAACACCTACCACACGTAGCACAGCACCTCGCCGCCCACGCCTAAGCGACGGGCCTGTTGTCCCGTCAATACTCCCTTGGGCGTCGAGAGAATCGCAATGCCCATACCGCTTCGCACCCATGGGATCTCAGAAGTGCGCGTGTAGACGCGGCGTCCCGGCTTGCTGACACGCTCCAGCCCCGTGATTACCGCGTGGCGCCGCTTCCTCTCGCCCACGTACTTCAGCCTGATCACCAGTTGTGAACGCAGGCCCTCGTTCGTCACGTAATAATCCTCGACGAATCCTTCGTCTTTCAGAATCTTGACAATTGCAACCTTGATCTTGGACGAAGGCACGCGCACGCCTGGATGTCCCACTATCAGGGCGTTGCGAACGCGCGTCAACATATCAGCTATTGGATCGGATGTCGTCATCAGAAGAAACCTCGTTCCCGTTTGATCACCAACTCGACTTGACCACGCCTGGGATTTCTCCCTTCAAGGCCAGCTCTCGGAAACAGATACGACACACCTGAAAGCGTCGCATATACCCCCGCGGCCGGCCGCATAGCTTGCAGCGATTCCGCACCTGCACCTTATGCTTGCGTCGCGTCTCTCGAATTGGCAGACATTTTCTCGTCATACTTGCCTCTCTACTCCAATCTACTAGCCTCTGCGGCGGAACGGCATCCCCAACAAGGCCAGCAGACGCCGTCCTTCCTCGTCCGTACGAGCTGTGGTGACAATGCTGATTTCCATGCCCCGTATCTTATCGATCGAGTCATAGTCAATCTCAGGAAACACGAGCTGCTCACGCAAGCCCAGTGTGAAGTTCCCGTGACCATCGAACGTATCGGGAACCCCTCGGAAGTCACGCTGACGCGCCAGGGCCACGTTACACAACCGGTCTAGAAACGCCCACAGGCGCCCTCCCCGCAGTGTCACCTTGACGCCGATCGGCCGACCTTCCCGCAGCTTAAAGCTCGCAATAGACTTGCGCGCCCGGGTAATCACAGGCTGCTGCCCGGTGATCGTCGAGACATCCCGCACTGCGCTGTCCAGCGCTTTGGCGTTCTCCACTCCCTCACCTACACCCACGTTAACCACGATCTTCCGCAGGCGCGGTGCCTCCATAATGTTCCGGTACCCAAACTCTTCCATCAGTTGGGGCCGGACCTCGTCAAGGTAAAGCTTCTGCAAACGCTGCATCAGTCTGCCTTCCTGCACTTAAACTGCTAATCGATTGCCTCACCGCACTTCTTGCACACCCGCACCTTGCGCCCATCCTCTTGCCGGGTGAACCCTACACGCGTGCGCTGATCGCATCGAGGACATACCAACATAACATTAGAAAGCTGAATCGGGGCCTCAAAGTCAATGATACCCGGCTGAACCTGGGTGCGCCCCGCGCGGATAGGACGCTGATGCTTCTTTACGATGTTAATGCCAGAAACAACGACTCGACCCTTCTTCGGCAAGGTCCACTGCACAGTACCGCGCACACCTCGGTCGTCGCCGGATATGACTTCTACAGTATCATTCTTCTTGATTTGATTACCCACCCCACACACTCCTAAACCATCGCCTCTACAGCACCTCAGGGGCCAACGAAACGATTTTCATGAAGCCCTTTTCCCGCAACTCGCGGGCCACCGGCCCAAAGATGCGCGTGCCCTTCGGATTCATGCTTGCTCCATCAAGAACCACAGCCGCATTATCATCAAAGCGGATGCCGGAACCGTCAGAGCGGCGATACTCCTTCGCCGTGCGCACAATCACCGCCCGCACGACTTCACCCTTCTTCACTTGGGCTTTTGGGGTGGCTTGCTTCACAGTCGCCACGACGATGTCACCCACACCCCCATACCGTCGCCGGGAGCCACCCAATATCCGGATGACGAGAATCTCGCGTGCTCCAGTGTTGTCTGCCACCCGAAGACGGCTCTCTTGCTGGATCATTGCTCAACCTCCGCGATCGCACCGGTGTCGGGGCGGCTCAACACTTCTGCCACGGCCCAACGCTTTTCCCGGCTTAGCGGACGGGATTCGACAATGCGCACCACATCACCAACGCGGCAAGCGTTTTCCTCATCGTGAGCCTTGTATTTCTTCACCCGGCGCAACACCTTGCCATACAACGAGTGGCGCACCAGCCGCTCAACCTGCACGACCACCGTCTTGTCCATTTTGTCGCTTACCACGCTGCCAACGAGCTGCTTTCTGTTAGAAACACGCTCTTCGCTCACTATGATGCCTCCCCAGCCAACTCAGCAGCCAATTCGCGTTCGCGAAGAATCGTCTTAACCCGGGCGATGTCACGCCTTACAGACCGGACCCGGTTATGGTCCTCCAAACGCCCCATGGCCAACTCACGGCGCAACGCAAAGAGCTCCCGGTAGGCATCCTCCAGCCGGTTCTGCAACTCTTCTGTAGTCCAGGTTCGAATCTCCTGTGCCTGCATACCTGCCTCACTCCCCAACAGAGATCTCTTCGCGCTTCACGAACTGGCACTTGATAGGTAACTTATGAGACGCCAAACGCATCGCCTCGCGTGCCATTTCCTCGGAAACACCACTCAGTTCAAACATAATCCGGCCCGGCCGGACCACGGCTACCCAATGATCCACTGCCCCCTTGCCCTTGCCCATACGAGTCTCAGCGGGCTTGGCCGTGACGGGCTTGTCGGGGAAGATACGAATCCAGTATTTTCCACGCCGTCGCACATAGCGCACAACCGCGCGCCGCGCTGCCTCGATCTGTCGCGCAGTGATCCACGCAGGCTCCAGGGCTTGCAACCCATATTCCCCAAACTCAATCTTGGCCCCACGCGTGGCCTTGCCCTTCATTCGACCGCGCATTTGTTTGCGATACTTCACCCGCTTTGGCATCAACATCGTCTTGCTCCCTCTACAACGAGCTGCGAACCCAGGCCCCCCGTACTTACACGACGAAGGGTTCCTCCTGCGCCTTTAGCTCAGGCAATATCTCGCCCTTATAAATCCACACCTTCACCCCGATACGCCCGTAGGTTGTGCCTGCCTCTTCCTGAGCGTAGTCAATATCGGCACGCAACGTCTGCAAAGGCACCCGTCCCTCGTGCATCCACGCCTGACGCGCCATCTCGGCCCCGTGCAGGCGTCCTTTGCATATCACCTTAATTCCCTGCGCACCAGCGCGCATCGCTGCCTGCACCGCCCGCTTCATCGCCCGGCTGTGAGAAATGCGCCGCTCCAACTGAGACACGACATTCTCCGCCACCAACTTGGCATCTAGCTCAGGCTGTCCTACCTCCTGCACATCCACAGAGACGCGCTTGCCAGTCAAATCCTCCAGTTCCTTGCGCAACAGCTTGACCGAAGCACCCTTGCGCCCAATAACGATGCCAGGTCTCGCTGTCCAAATGGTGACCGAAACCTGATTCGGGAAGCGCTCAATCTCAACGCGCGTAATACCCGCACGCGCTGCCATATCCTCGACAAGCTGTCGAACCCTCAGGTCCTCGTGCAGCAGATTGGCGTACTCACCGCCCTCTGCATACCAGCGAGCCTTCCAATCCCGGATCACTCCGAGCCTGAAGCCATAGGGGTGCACCTTGCGTCCCAAATCATTCCTCCTTAAA
>Ga0180431_10003244_pt1 | contig 21086 bp, 16 predicted proteins | sample SS_ome_11_FD_132459 | JGI IMG/M metagenome (GOLD analysis project Ga0180431, IMG submission 132459) | Hypersaline lake sediment archaeal communities from the Salton Sea, California, USA - SS_1_MS_1 metaG | ecosystem: Environmental > Aquatic > Non-marine Saline and Alkaline > Hypersaline >...
CCGGGCTCTATTTGTAGTAGAGGTGGCACTCGACGCCGAGCGGGTCGAGCTTCTCCTTGAGGACCTTCCCGAACATCGCGTGGTGGATGGACACGCCGATGGGGGTGTCCTTCGGCAGGGGCGTGCCGGCCAGGAAGCCGCCGTAGGCCAGATAGACGGCCGGGTCGCCGGCCGTGGCGTGGCTGATGGCGCTGGATTCCTCGACGAGCCTGCCGACATCCGGCGTGTCCAACTCTTCCCACGATGACACGCCGTAGGTGGGGAACAGCGACGGATGGACCCGGGGCGAGCCGCCGATTCGCTCCAGGATGAAGCGCGGGTCGTTCGACGTCTGCCCGCCGTGTGAGACGACGCACGAGACGCGCGACGAGAGCCGGGCGACGGGGTCCTCGCTCTCGGGGTCGGCCAGGTCGTCGTGCAGCCCGATCCAGAGCGCCATGTTCGCGCCGGCCGACGAGCCCACAAGGGCGATCCGGTCCGGGGTGATGTTCCACTCCTTCGACTTGTGACGGAGGAACTGCACGACCCGGGCGCCGTCGCGGTGCGGCCCGGGGAAGGTCACCGGCTCGCGCCCCCGCACGAACCGGTAGTTGGCGGACGCCACCGAGATGCCCTCGGCCAGGCAGCGCTCGACGTAGCCGCCGACGGCCCGCTTGTCCCCGCCGACGAAGCCGCCCCCGTGGAAGTAGAGCAGCACGGGCGCAGGCTTCTCGGACTCGGCCTTCCAGAAATCCAGCACGTTGCGCTCGTGGGGACCGTACTTCACGTCGGCGAAGTCCGCTTGGCGGAGCGCCGTCGGCCTGTCGACGCCCTCCCCTTCCTGCACTCTCTCCTGCCGCCCAACGGACTTCTCGCGGACGTCGCCTGACGCGCCGGCGCCGGGCGCAACCGCCAGGGACAGCGCCAGCATGAGCGCCGCCGCAAGAAGGACTGTAACGCGCCCGCCTGATTCTCTCCGCCGCATCTTTTCCTCCCTCGCGGTCCGGGTCCGCTGACGGCACTTGACCGGTTTGTCACGGGCCTTTGCAGCACAGGCCGCACCCCTCTATGATAAGCGAAACACGTTCAGCCTGCACCCCGTCACGTGGAGAACCCATGCCTTCCTACAAAGAACAGTTCAGCCGGTTCCGCGGCAAGTTCGACGCGGAATCGCACTTCCTGCACCTGGTCATCCCGTCCGTGGTGCGGCCGGGGGAACCCTTCGCGCTGAGGGCCGTCATGATGGACGCCCGGGGGATGCCGGACGAGCAGTACGCGGGCCGGATTCCGCTCGGGGCGAGCGACCCCGCGCTGAAGGCGCCCGACTGCATCGATTTCACGCCCGATGGGCTGGGCATGGCGCGGGTGGATGGGCTCGTCGCCGACCGAGAGGGGGCCTTCTACCTTACGGCCGAGCCGGAAGGCTGCCCCGGCGCGCCCCCGCGGAGCAACGCGACCCTTGCCAGGCCGGCCGGCCCGCGCCTGTGGTGGGGCGACACGCACGTGCACACCACCCTGAGCAACTGCCACCGCGACCAGTGCAAGGACCCGGAGTTCTGCTACTGGTACGGCCGACGCGTGGCGCTGCTGGACTTCTGCGCCGCTGCCGACCACCTGCGAGGAATCCACGCGGAAGAGGGCAACTGGGACGAGATCAAGGACGCCGCCCGGCGCCACAACGCCCCGGGCGAGTTCGCCACCTTCCTGGCCTTCGAGTCCTCCCACGCCCGCGGCTTCGGGGGCGACAACAACATCTACTACAACGCCGACGAGGCGGAGCACTTCTGGCGCGACCGGGAGGACATGAAGGGCATCGCCCCGAAGGTCGGGCTGGACGAGCTGTGGGCCTGGCTGGACGAACGCGGCCTGCCCTACCTAAGCATCCCCCACCACACCGGCCGGGCGGGCAAGTACAGGGACTTCGAGGACCCGTTCCACAACCCGGACCACGAGACGGTCCTCGAGATCTACTCCTGGTGGGGCGGCTCCGAGGGCCGCCATGACGACCTCTACCTGAAGGGCGGCAAGACCGACAGGAAGGCATACTGGCGCGACGCGCTCGAACTGGGCTACCGCCTGGGCGTCATCGGGTCCAGCGACACGCACCACACCATGCCGGGAACACCCTTCCCCGTCAACGCGGAGAACTACGGCTACGGGCAGCACCGCCTCAACTGCCAGGGCGTCGCGGCGGTCTACGCCGACGAACTGGAGCGCGGGCAACTGTTCGCGTCGCTGCTGGAGCGGCGCTGCTACGCCAGCACGTTCTGGCGGCCGGTGCTGGAGTTCTCCGTCAACGGGACGCAAATGGGCGGCCAAGCCGAGGCGGACGCCGGCAGTCGCGCCTGCCGCCGCATAAGCGGCGCCCTCGTCTCCGAACGCGACGCCAGGATAGCCCTGTTCCGCAACAACGAGCGCCTGGCGGAGACGCGCACGGAGGGTGCGCTGACCCGCTTCAGCTTCACGGACGATGAGCCCCTGGAGTCGGCCTGCATACGCGGCGCTGCCAGGAACCCGGAGCCGTTCGCATTCTACTACCTGAAGGTGCTCGGCCCGGGAGACCAGATGGCCTGGTCCTCGCCCGTGTGGATAAGCCCGTGATTGGGCGTGGGCACAGCAGGAGGACGCGAGATGAGCGAAGAGAAGGTCCTGGTTGTTTACTACTCCCGTACGGGCACCACGCGCAAGGTGGCTGAGGCCATCGCGGAGCTGCTCGGGTGCGAGCTGGAAGAGATCATCGACACCGTGGACAGGTCCGGCGCATGGGGCTACCTGGCCTCCGGCAGGGACGCCTTGAAGAAGAGGGCCGCTGAAATCAAGGCGCCGCAGAGGGACCCGGGCGACTACGACCTGGTTGTCCTGGGCACGCCCGTGTGGGCGTGGACGATGAGTTCCCCGATGCGCGGCTATCTCTCGCAGTACGCGGGCCGCCTGCCCGAGGTCGCCTTCTTTTGCACCACAGGCGGAACGGGCGTGAAGCGGACCTTCAGGCACATGGAGGCGGCCTGCGGGAAGCCGCCGCGTGCCGTGCTGGGCCTCAGGATGAAGGACGTGCTGAAGGACCGACACACGGAACGGCTCGCGCAGTTCGCCGAAGAGCTGGGAAGCGCCGGCGAAGCAGCGTAGGCGGGAGAGACGGGACGGGGTGAGTTCGGCCTCAACGCGTCAGCGTCGGGTCCGCCCAGGCGCATTCGAGACGCTCGCCCGTCGTCCGGTGGGAGGCAGTCCGAACACCCAGGGTCAGCGCCTGCACGCCGTCGACAGCGGCCGAAATAGCGGCCGCAGCGGCCTGCGACCCGGATGCCGGCACGCGCACGGTAGCCAGCACTGCGCCGTCGCCGATCACCTCGAAGACCACGTCCCGCGCGTCCGTGCCCTCCAGCGGCCCGACAGCGGCGGTGAAGCGGCTGAACTGGCCGCCCAGCCTGAAGGACAGAGAGGACGGTGCGAGCACGCCCATGCCCCTGTCGAACAACTCCTCGCCCAGCCGGATCGCCCTGCCGTCGAAGGCCCGGTCGAACGCAACGGCGCCCTGCTGGCCTATCTCCGTGGGGCGCACGTCGGACAGGGACACCTGCGGCTCTTCGGAACCGGCCGCTGACTCCAGGAGCGGGAATCCCTGCGGGCGAAGACCCGCGATGGCCTCGGCATCCCGCGTCCAGACGGCGCCGCCCCCGGCCTGGCTCTGGCCGCGCTGCGCGAAGTCCCACCGATTGTCGAAGAAACCCACGACGAGGTGGCTGTCCGGGCCAACGGTCAGGTTGTCGAACACTGCGTAATCGAACCACTTGTGCCCAACGCCGGCGGAATCGTGCAGCCGGACGCCAAAACGCCCACACGCCTGATAGAGTCCCGCCGGACCCAACGCTCCCACGACCGCAATCATCCGGGCGCGACTGGCGGGATTCGGATAGCACAGCATGACGCCCAGGCCCTCTCCGGCGTAACGGGTGCCGTTCAGGACAATCGCGTCTTCCTCGAACCCGACGGGCAGATCGCGCAGCGTGCCCGAGACCACGCCCTTCACCCGGGGGGCGCCGAGAAGGACGATGTTGAACCGTCGCACGTCAGCCGACGTGACCTCTATGTCGCTCTTGAGGCGTGGCACGGCCCCGTGTTCCGCCTCCCACTGCGCGACGAGCCACTCGGCCTCCCGTCGGCTCAAGCTGGTGAAGAGATCCGAGTCGCCCCCCGTCGCGTAAACCACCAGGAACGGGTCACGGAAGACGTCCTGGAAGGGCCCGCTGAGACGCTGCCGCTTGCGGAACTTGGGCCTCTCCACCAGTTGCCACTGCCCGTCCCATTTCTCCAGCTCAACCCCGGGCTGGCTCACACGCACGGCGAACGACGCACCGTCAACACTCACGGTCCTCACCGCGGGCGGCAGCCGCTCGGCCGACAGCGTGAGCGCCGAGACGTTGTCCGTCACAAGCGCAACCCCCTTCCCGCTGACTGATGCCCGGACGCCGGACAGTTTCAGGGGATCATCGAGGGCATCCAGCACAACCCACCAGGCCCGGTTGTGCCTCAGGTCTGCGGTGCGGAACTCGAAATGGTCGGGCTGACGAACCGGCGGGGCGCCCAGGACCTTGGCCAACGCGTACTCTCCCACCCAGCCTGGCAGGGGATCATTGCGCCCGCCGGGGAACTCGAGGTACTCCACGTCGTGCCCGAGTTCCCGCAGCCGTCGGGCAATGGCACGGCTCTCACAGTCGTGGAGCGCCTGCGTCCCGGCCTTGCAGGCGGCGAACACATGGCAATGCGCCAGGTTCTCTGCAAAGGAAACGAGGAACGTGCTTGCGCGCAGGAACGATTGAACCTCTGCGGCCAGCCCCTCCTTCGGCTCCGGCCCCCCCTGCTGGGCATGGCCGGGGGCGCCGGCCTCCCACTCGTCCAGCGCAACCACGCCCGCGAACCTGTCCGGATAGTACGCGGCGAGCCGCCAGCATCCCACCACGCCGGCGGACTTGCCCACCAGGTAGGTCCGACGCAGGTCGATGTTGTAAAGCTCCTCCAGTTCATCCATCATGCCCATGACGTCGCTGTCGCACACGTGCGTCCAACGAGGGCCGCAACGGCTCTCCAGCTTCGCCGAGATCATCCCTTCGTAGCAAGGGGTCTCGACGTCCTGCCACTGGGATCCATTGGTCCCGCTGAGCGTGACGACCAGCGGCAGAGCGCGATCGGGAGCCGCCGTGGCCGACCGCGGCAGGCAGACGCTGTAAGGCCTGAAGGAGCCGTCAAGTGGCATGTAGTGCGCCCGCAGAAAGGGCTTGCCGACGGGAAAGACGGCCGGCTCGCCGTCCTGGAGCCTGTGGAAGTTGGCCAGGATCTGGTCGAAGGCCGCCCGCCGCCTCGCGGCGGGGGTCCGCTCCGGTCCGCCCGCGTCCACCAGGGCGCGGGCCTGCACCAGCAGCGCGGCGGCGTCTCGGCCCAGGCGCCCGCGCTCTGCGCGCGCGAAGTCCTCGATCTTGGCCTCTTCCTCCTTCAGGACTTCCCGGACGTAGTCGCGCAGCCGCTCCTCGGTGCGCACGTACGTCGTGCGCTCCCGCCTCAACTGGCAGGACCGGAAGATGTTGGTCGCAGCGAACAAGGCCGAGACCGCGGTGAGCGCGACCAGAAAGCGCAAACGCACAGATTGCTCCCGCTCCGTCACAGCCCTCTCCCCGCTCTCAAAGGACGGCGGCACGAAAGGTAGAACGAGCGCCGATAGTATAGCAGACACCAGAGCACATGGAAAGTGGTGTGCCCCGCCGAGGCGGCGCGATCACGCTCCTGCAGCGCAGGCGGCAACGGCTTCGGCTTCAGGTCTGCGAGACCTGGACCTGCGCCTCCCGAAGCCACGATTCGCTCACCTCGATGCCCCAACCGCTCCCGCCGGGTTCATGGATTGCCCTGCAGTTGTGCGGTGAACGCGTCGAGCCCGGCGATGCCCAGCATCTCTTCGGCCTCGACGATCCTCTCCAGGGCGGACGCGGCGGGATTCTGTCCTCCCGGACCCCGCTCAGAAGCCCTGAAGCGCTCGCTCAGGCGGCTGAAGTCGGCGGCGGGCATCACTTCCCGCAACGCGGGAAGAAGGACCGTGTCCTCGTGCGCAACGTGCGCGCGGTACATGCGCGCATACGCCCGACACGTGCGGACGAGCGCATTCCGCGTCTCCCTCTGGCCCGCGGCGTCCTTTCCGGCCAGGAAGACGACGCGCGCGGCCAGGCTTCGGCCCACCGCGTGCTGCCGGATCAGGACGGCCACGGTCCCGACGCGCCGGTCGGCCGCTATGAAGGCGGGGTAGACGTACTGTTCCTCGATGGCTTCGTGGTGGGCCCGGATGAAATCGTCCAGAACCACCCCCGTGCCGCCGAGGGCGTCCGGGGGGACGTCCACGCCGGCGATCAGGCGGTCGGCACACTCCTGATAGACGTTCATCAGCCGGTGGATGACGCCGTGCTCGTGCATCAGGGCCTGGGTGGCCGCCACGGCGTCGGGCGCATCCTGCTGTCCCCGTGCAGAGCGCCCCCCCGTCGCGGCGGCGGCCAGCCCAAGGCCCACCGCTCCAACCCGCGTCAGGAACCCGCGCCTCGCCTGCAGGCCATCTTGCCCAGCCATTGCCCTCCCCCCCAGTTCTCCGGCCGTCCCTCGACCGGGCCATTATCGCGTTGTCGCCTTCAGGGCACAAGCCAGCCAGTTACGCGCGATAGTGCCTCAACGGACGTCGTCGTGCGGCACGATAAGGGAGAAGTCGCCGGTGCGGGCGGCCTTCAGCACCGAACCCATGTAACGGTCCACCTCGTGCGACTGCATGGGGATGGGCATGCCCTGGAGCTTGGAGGCCAGGGCCGGGTCCTTCGCCGCCGAGAGCATCCGCGCCTCATGCTCGTCGGAGAAACCCTCCACCTGTTCGAGCGTGGTGGGGAAGTCCACGCTCTCGGCCATGGCCGCCATGCCGCGCCCTACGGCCCGGCCGAGCTGCTCGCCCGACATGCCTTCCAGCGCCGCGTCCGCGTCGACATATCCGTACCTCTGGTAGATCGCTCCGACCCTGGTCAGCTTGCCCCGTATGGCGGGCCCAAAGAAGCAGGTGTAGTAAGGCATCAGGAGCGCCGTCGCCTGTCCGTGATCCATGATGTCAACCAGGGAGAAGCTGTTCAGGTGCGGCCCGTTGGTGCTCCCGATCATGATGGCGTGGCCGCCCAGGTCGGTGCCGAGGCCGAGCGCCTCCCGCAGGGGCTCGGAGTCGGGCTCCTTCAACACACCCGGCAGCGCAGCGATGATCAGCTCCAGTCCGGCCAGCGCCACCTCCTGCAGGACGCCGAACTGCTCGTGGTCCTCGGCCACCCCGAAGTAAGTCTCCAGGAGGTGGCAGACGCCGTCGAACGCCCCGACCTTCGTGAACCTGGCCGGCATGGTGATGGTCGCGCGGTAGTCGAAAAGGGCAGCGGGCGGCACGACGGCCACGTCGATGAACAGCTTCTTCTGCATCGTCCGCTCATTGGTAACGTTGGCGTACTTGGTCAGGTGTGCGCCCGAGGCGCTGGCGGTCTGCACGATGAGGAACGGCATCAGCGGCTTGCCGATCGCCTCGATCCTTTCGCTGACCTTGCCGGCGCCGTAATAGTCGTCGCAGGAGCCGCCCAGGCTGGCCAGCGTGACAGACGCCTTCACGCCGTCGATGAGGCTTCCGCCGCCCATTCCGACCACTGCGTCCGGCCGGACCCGGAGTATCTCATCCCGCACGCGTTCCACGTCCTCGACGGGAGCGTTCGGCCCGGCGCCCGGGCACTCGGCCGCGATCTTGAGCCCGCCCCCCTCAAAGGAACGGCTCAGCCCGTCGAACATGCCGTTCTTGAGGCATGCCTCGTCGCGCACCAGCAGGAACCGACGGCCGAACCGGCCGGCCAATCTACCGGACTCGCCGATGGTCCCGAGCCCGAACACGTACGCATCCCCTTTGAACCGGCCGATGAGTTCTCGCGCCTTGCCTTTGATCTGCTCCACGGTGCATCCCTTCTGCCAGGAGTCTCCCGTGCGACACAGGGGCATTTTAGGCTATCGGAGCGCGAATGCAACAAGCAGACGGTCGGGGGTGGCGCGCCGTCAACGCAACGGACGCCCGGGCGCCGACCGGCAGGCCCGTTTTCGCCGCTTTCTCCATATTTTCCGAAAAAAACCGCTTGACTTCCCGTACAGCACCTGTACAATTAGCGCGCTCGTGAACCCCAGAGGGTAATGTACCATGAGGTCGTCCATGCGTAAGGTAATGCCCGTCGTGTTGTTGCTGGCTGTTGTCGCCCTTCCCACGCAGGTCGCACTCGGTTGGGACATCGAGACCGTCGACGACACAAGTCACGTGGGGAAGTACGTGTCAATGGACCTCGACGGCAGCGGATACCCACACATCAGCTACTACGACGAGACGAACACGGCGCTGAAGTACGTCGCCTGGGACGGTGGTGCCTGGAACATTGAGACGGTGGACAACGCCGCCAGTGTGGGCCTGCACACCGGGCTCGGCCTGGACAGCAGCGACTACGCGCACATCAGTTACTACGACGAGACGAACACCTCCCTGAAATACTCCGCCTGGGGCGGCGCAGCCTGGGGTACCAGCACGGTGGACAACACCGCCAGCGTCGGCGAGTACACCTCGCTGGCGGTCAACAGCAGCGACTACGCGTGCATCAGCTACTACGACGCGAGCAACACGTCCCTGAAGTACGCCGCCTGGAACGGCGCATCCTGGGCCATTGAGACGGTGGACAACACTGCGAGCGTCGGCAAGTACACCTCGCTGGCACTCGACGGGAGCGGCTTCCCCCACATCACGTACTACGATGCGACGAACAAGGACCTCAAGTACGCCGCCTGGAACGGGGCCTCCTGGGACATTGAGATCGTGGACAGCACCGGCAACGTCGGCGAGTACAGCTCGCTGGCCCTGGAGCCTGGCGGCACGCCCCACATCAGCTATCACGACTGGACCAATGGTGACCTCAAGTACGCCGTCTACAAGGGCGGTTCGTGGGTCATCGAGACGGTGGACAGCGCCAACGTTGTCGGCGTCGCCACGGACATAGCCGTGACTAACGCCGGGCACCCGCACATCACGTACTATGACTGGACCAACGACGAGCTGAAGTACGCCGCCTGGGACGGCGTGATGTGGCAGACCGAGGTAGTGGACACCGGGGGCAGTGTGGGGTACAGCACTTCGGTGGATCGGGACGCCGCCAACGGCGTGCACATCGCCTATTATAACGATGACGGCAACGAACTGAGATACGCGTATGGCGAAGGGGTCGAGGTCCTGCCTGAACCCTCGACGGCCGTCCTGGGCCTGTTAGCCCTGGCCTTTGGCGGAGCCTGCGCTCGCCGCCGCAAGCAGAAGAAGGGCGATCCTGCCTGAGAGCAATGCGGGCGCGGAGCCGGAGTGACGCCACGCTGTTCCTGTCATCTGCGGGTTCTCTTGCCTCTCCGATATCTGCGAGACACATCCCTCGCTTCGACTCATCGGCCGCTCGCGCAACGGGGCGGCCGGCCATCTGAGACTCGCCGGCCCCCGGGAGGCATCACATGAGACGCAGGCACCGCCTCAGTCGCATCCTGGCCGTGGTCAAGTGGGTCTGGCGCGTCGTCAGGATCCCCTTCCTCGTGCTGGCGCGCCTGCTGGTGCTGCCGCTCGACCTGGCATTCCTCCTGTTCGACCTCTTCTTCGTCAACGCCAAGAAAACCCGGCTGTTCGAGCACGATTGCCGCGGGGTGTTCGGTCGAGGCAGCCGTACATGCGGTCCCGTCCGCAAGTACATCAACGGCTTCCTGTTCAAGCTCATCTGCAGGGACGTCCGTTTCTCGGAACGTCACCCCGTCCCGATCTGTGCCGCCGGAGAGCAGACGAAGATCTACTTCGCGCGGGGCGCCTTCACGTTTGTGCTGCTCTGCGCCATCGGTGCCGGGGCGGCGTGGGGCATCATCAGCTTCTGGCCCGAACTCTCCCCGGGGGCCCGCACGAAGGCCGACCTGGAGAAGTTGCTCGCCGAGCGCGTCAGCGCGGCCACCACGGCCCTGGCGGAACAAGACTACCAAGAGGCCCTCTCCCTGTTCCAGGACGCCCTGCGCCTGGATCCGAATAACACCGGGCTGCGCTATCAGGCGGGCCTCTGCCTGGAGCAGATGGGCCAGCCGCGCAAGGCCGTGGAGTACTTCGCGGGCGCCGCCCAGGGCGAGAACGCCCACCCCCAGGCAGTCGGCAAGATGGCCCTCTATTACTACAGCAAGGGCAGCATCGGCCTGGCAGGCGAATACGCCCGACAGGCCGTCGAGCTGGGGGCCGACGACGGCCCGACCCTGGCCATCGCCGCCGACCTGGACGCCTGGTCCGGGGAGGTCGAGACCGCTCAGAGCCGACTTGACGCCGCGATAGCCCGAGCGCCGGACAGCGACGCCGTCCGTCTGGCCCAGGCACACTCTCTGACGCTCCAGGGCAAGCTCACCGAAGCGGGCCAGGTACTCGATAGCATCCCGGACGACACCGAGATGGGGATAGTGGCGGGGGTGTACCGGCTGGCCCTGCTCTACCAGCAAGGCCAGCCGGATGAGGCCCTGAGCCAACTGGAGGCCGTCGCGGACCGATACGCCAACGTCGCGTGGCCTTCACTGCTGCTGATAGATTTCCAGTTCGTCGCAGGCCGCCGGGCGGACGCCTTGAGGCGGGGCAGCGCTGTGGAGGAGAAGTTCTACGACTCCCCCGGCGTTCAGCTTGCCCTGGCCCAGATACTGGCGAAGCACGGGGATTACGACGACGCGTTGAGCCTGGCCCTGGCCTGCACAAAGGAGCTGGGCCTCGCCTCAAGGGCCAACGTCCTGCTGGGCAACATGTACATGCAAAGGGGATTCAACAGGGAAGCCATGAACTGTGCCCGCCGCGCGCTCAGGAGCAGACCGGACGACCTGAGCACCCTTCTGCTCGCCGGACGAGCCGCACTCGCCATGGGAGATACGACCGAGGCGATCATGCGGTTCGGCCGTGCCGTCGAGGTGATGCCCCGCGCCGCACGGGCATACTACTGGCTGGCGAGAGCCCACGCAGCCGACGGGCAGTTGCCGAAGGCCCTGGAGCACCTGGCAAATGCGTGCGCGCTGAGCCCGGACTCCGGCCGGTTCCGCCACGAATACGGCGTGGCGCTGATCGCCGCAGGCCAGAAGGAAGCGGCTCTCGAACAGTTGACCCAGGCGGCCGAACTGCTGCCGAACCCCTACGAGGCCTACACGACCCTCGGCCTCCTGGCGCATGAGAACGGCCAGGTGGACGACGCGCGCAAGTACTACCTGATGGCCGTGGACGCCAGCCCGCCCCAGGCCGTCACCGCCTCGAACAATCTCGCCCAGATGCTCCTGGCGGAGGACCGTGACCTGCCCGTGGCCATTGCCATGGCTTACTGCGCCTACGCCAACTCGGTTGGCCCCGCGCGGGGGCACACGGCCGACACGTTTGCCGTCGCGCTCATGAAGGCCGGCTACGCCGCAAGGGCAGTCAACGTCGCCCGGGAAGCAGCCCGGGCCCAGCCCCACGATCCAGGGCGGCAACTGCGACTGGGCATCGCCGAAGCCGCCGCGGGGAACCCGGAATTGGCGGCGGCCGCGTGGGCGAGGGCGATCCAGCTGGCGCCGGATTCCGAGGCCGCTCAGCAGGCACGGGGCCTCCTGCAACAGTCAGCGGTCCGAGGGCAAGGGGCGCAGCCGCCGTCTGCCCCCCCGCAGGAGTGACCCGCCGGCAAACCGCGGGAATGCCCGCCCCTGCCGCCTCAGGCGGCCCCCCAGACGCGGTCCAGCCCCAGGACCATCCACATGTGCAGAGGCTTGGACGAGAGCCTTCGCTGGAGGCCGTCCAGGACCCGGCGCAAGGTGCGGTTGAGTCGCCTCGGGCCGGCGACTTCTTTGCCCTGGCAGCGGGGGCAGATGGCAATGGGGTCCCGCGGCCAGTGTCTCGCAAGACGCCGGCACAACACGATCATCCACTTCGGGGCTCGCCCGTACGTCTCGCCGCAGAAGCCGACGAACCCAAGCCTGAACCCACGGAAGCGCACCGCCACGTCAGAGGGCGCCCCGAAGGCTCTGAGGTGTCCGTCGATGTGGTACTCCAGCCCACAGGAGCGGCACTTGGTCGTCCGCGCCGCCAACTGCTCCCGGTAGGGCACGCTAATGACGACGTGCCTGCGCGCGACACGCGTCAGCTCGTTCACTGCGCGCAGGTACACGGCGTCGGGCAGGTGCTCCAGCAGCTCACTTGCGAGGACCAGGTCGAACGACCTGTCCTGGAAGGGCAGCTCCCTGCAACTGGCCTGCACCTTCGGCACGGACACGTAAGCCAGAGCGGCGGCGCTCCTGTCGCAGCCCACCACAAGCCGGTCGGGGCAGAGGTCATTCGTTATGGCGCCGTCGCCGCAGCCGACGTCCAGTATGGACTCGACCTCCGGCCCGATCAGTCTCTGGAAGAGCCGCTTCTTCTCATAGAACCACCGGTTGTACCCTCTCTGCCAGTGGACCTGCTGCTCATACAGGGCCGGATTGTCGGCTTCCGAGTGCTCCCACACGGCGACGCCTCAGGCAAGGGAGTCCAGACCCGGGACGCAAGGGGCGCCGGCGAACGACCCCGTTAGCGTCGTGGAGAGCATGGACTCGACGGAGTGGATTGGCGCGGATGGTCATCGGGCTATTCGGCCGTCCCCTGCCAGGGCCACAGAGCGTGCCGAGGGCAGACGCGCCCTCAGCTGGCATCGCTCAGCCTCGACTTGCCGTGCCCGGGCACCCAGCCCCGCTCGATCAGCCTGAGCACAGCGCTCACGACCTCCCGGTCGAACTGCGCGCCCGCCCCGCTCTCGATCTCCCCGATGGCGTGTTCGAGGCCGTACGCCTTTCGGTAGGGGCGATCCGAGAGCATGGCGTCCAGGGAATCGGCCACGGAGAGGATGGCGCTCTTCTTGTCGATCTGCGCCCCTTGCAGACCCTCGGGATACCCCCTGCCGTCGGGCCTCTCGTGGTGATGTCGAACGGGGTTCTGGAGCCTCCGGAGCGACCCGAGCGGCATCAGTATGTGCCTGCCGGTGACGGGATGCTGCCTGACGGTGTCGTACTCGGTCTCCGACAGGGGCCCCGGCTTGCCCAGGACGTTGTCGGGTATGCCGATCTTCCCGATGTCGTGGAGGAGGGCGCTGTCCCTGACGATCTCGACGTCCTGCTCGGAAAGGCTCAACTCCCGGGCGATTGCAACGGCCATTGCACTGACCCGCTGGGAATGGCCGCGCGTGTATCGGTCCTTGGCTTCCACAGCCAGGGCAAGGGCCGAGATAGTCTCGAAGTACACCCGCTCCTCGCTCTCGCGCAGCAGGCTGGCCTCTATGGCGAGCGCCGCCTGGTTGGCTATGTTCTGGAGCAACTCCGTAGCGCGGAAGTCGAATGGGTCGTCCCGGTCCGTTTTCTGCAGGGCCAGCACGCCCAGCCGCTGGCCCCGGCGGGTGAGGGGAACGGCTAGGAACGCAGGCTCGTAAATGTAAGTGCCGTTCTCCGCCACCCGGTCCAGCTTCCTGTTGACCTTGTCCACGCCCGCCAGGTCGCGGTCTTCGGCCGTGGACGACATCACGAGCCTTGCCCCCGGCGAGTCCGGCTGCATGATCCGAAGGAATCCCCTGCCGGCACCCAGTGCTTCGGTCGCCGTCTCCAGAACGATATTGAGCAACTCGTCCATGCTGCCCGAAACGGAGATGGCCTTCCCGATACGGTCCACCAGCGACTCGACGCGCTGCTTGGCGGCCTGAAGCCTGGTGATGGTATTATCCCGCTCGGACACGACGACGTTGAAGGCGCTCGCCAGCTCCCGGATCTCTCCCTTCTTGCTCGTGTCAATCAGCCCCTGCACTTCCTTGCTGGCGATCAGCTTGGCCTTCCTCAGTATCCGCAGCAGTTCCAGGATGTCCCGGCTCACGCTCCAGAAACCGACCAGCGCCGCCGCCACTATGCCGAACATGACGATCTTCGTTTCGACCAGGGACTGAAGGGGCGGATAGACCAGCAACAAGACCATGTATAAGGGCAACAGGAGGAACACGCCCAGGGACGTGAAGAACCGACGCGCCAGGCTGTCCGACTTCGCCTCCGTCGCCCCCACCGCCGAGCTGAGGTCCTCCCTGCCGGCGATTCTCTCTATGGCGAAGTGGCACAGCAGCGTGACGACGATGGCCGTCAGCGTGAGTATGCGGATGCTCACCGCGTGCAGCAGGCCCGGCAGCGCGAACGTCAGGACGATGTAAGCGGCGACCAGCCCGAGGAAGCCCGACGTGACCCACAGCTTCAGCTCAGGGCGCTGGCGCCACGAGACGCCGCCCCAGCGCCTGCGCAGCCGCGTGGCGCCCACCGCGAGCAGACACGCGCCCAGTGTGCCAAGCGCGAATATCCTGTACGCGAAGTGCCGCTCCAGTTGCGGGAAGACGTAGGACAGAATGGTGTAAAGGCCCAGCGCGCCGAGCATCATAGAAGCCAACCTGAGCGCGGATCGGTGCCCGGCCGGAGCCTGGCGTTCGCGGTCGTCGGCGGCGGTCAGTGCGGCCTCCATTGCCTCCCCCCAGTCCCCCGCAACCCATGCGCCTCAGCCATCGATCGACGGAAATGCGTTCCCCTATCCTAAATGAGGAATCGTCATTATGCAACGTTTCTTTTCGCGCCGCCAGCGGCAGGGATGGGTTGCCCGAACCTGCCTCACTGCTTGACCAAGGGAGCCTGAACGTGTACAAGACGGACCTGGTTCGCCGCATTACTGCGGGCGCCGGGGAAGGCGCCTGCCCCTTTGACAGCGGAATCCTCCGGTGCGGGCCCGAGAAGGACGGACGACAATGCCAATGCAGGCGCCTGACCGCCAGACTGCCCGCCGACTGATCGAGCAGCCCCCTCGCCTCTGGAGGGCCTTCGACAGGCAGTTCTCGCCGCCGGGCAGGGCTTTCCGGCACGTCTGGCCACGCATAGACCGCATCGAGGGCTTCTTGAACTCCCCCCTTCAGGAGCGGTGGCTCCTGCGCACCGCATGGTCACTGGCCGACGACGCAACGATAGTCGAGATCGGCAGCTTCAAAGGGCGGTCCACGTGCTGCATGGCGTACGCGTGCAGGTCCACGCGAAAGCGCGTTTACTGCGTTGACACGTTCCTCGGCACCGGGGCCGACTCGACAGGCACCGGCGGGGTGAGCTTCTTCGAGGAATGGCGCGCTAACGTGGCGCGCAACGGCCTGCTGGAATACGTGACCCCGATCGTAGGGGACAGCAGGCTCATCGGTCCGGGCTGGGGCCGGCAGATCGACATGCTCTTCATCGACGGCTCGCACGCCTATGAAGACGCGCGGGCCGACTTCGACAACTTCTTCCCCCACGTCAGGCGCGGCGGGATCGTGGCACTGCACGACGTCATCGTGCGCAACGGCCCGAGCCGCGTCTGGGAGGAGCGCAAGCACCTCCTGGCCAGAAGGGGCATGTGCTCGACCCTGGCGTTCGGCCGGAAGCTGAAAGACGCGGCGGCACGCACGGCCCATCACACTGTCTTGCGCGAGGGACTGCCGTGAAGATCATACTGTTCTCGAAGATGTTCAGGGAGAAGGGGCCGGAGGAGCTCGTCGAACTGGCGCACTCTCTCGGCATTGACGGCTACGACCTGGCCGTGCGTCCCGGCTATCCGGTGGACCCGGAGAATGCGGAAGAGGAACTGCCCCGCGTCGCCGAACTGATGCGGCGCAGCGACCTCGACATCCCCATGGTCACGGGCAACTTCGACCTGCTCGAGCCCTCCCACCCGACGGCGCTGCCCATCCTCAGGGGCATGGACCGGGCCGACGTCCGCCTGTTGAAGCTCGGCTACTTCCGCTTCCACCCCGGCGAGCACGCATACCTGGAGGAGGTGGAGCGCATCCGCCGCGCCTTCGGCGAGTGGGAGCCGCTGGCGCGGCAGTACGGCGTGAAGGTCTGCTACCACTGCCACAGCGGCGAACACATGGGCATGAACTGCGCCTCGCTCATGCACCTGCTGAGCGGCTTCGACCCGCAGTGCCTCGGCGCATACCTGGACGCCGGGCACATGGTCGTCGAGGGCGAGGCGTTCCCGCTCGGCCTCGCCATGGTCCGGGACTACCTGAGCATCGTGGCCGTCAAGGACGTCCTGCTGACGCGCGTCGAGAAAAACGGGCACGGGAGCGTGAAGGTTGACTGGGTGCAGGCGGGCATGGGCGTGGTGGACTGGACCGAGGTGTTCGACTGCCTCGCCGAGGCCGGCTATGATGGACCGGTGAGCATACACTGCGAGTTCCAGGCGCCCGAGGGGGAGTTCATGGCCGCCGTCGAGCGCGAGGTTGCTTTCTACCGAAGGTTCACCGGGCGCTGAAGGCGAGGAGGCCCCCCGATGTTCGTGCCTGAAAAACGGAAGGTTGCCGCGGTCTGCGGCGACGGCCACGTGCGCCTGGTCGAGCAGGACGTGCCGCCGCTGGTGCCCGGCGCCGTCCTGGTGGAGGTCCACGCGTCGCTGGTCAGCCCCGGCACCGAACTGGGCGGCTGGCGCGCCCTGCGCGCCCGGCGGGACGACCCGGACACCGACGCCGAGCCGCGCCCGTTCGGCTACGCCAACGCCGGCGTCGTTCTGGAGGCAGGCGAAGGCGTCGAGGAGCTCAAGCCCGGCGACCGGGCGGCCTGCATGGGCGGCGGCTACGCGCTGCACACGGATTACGCGGTCGTGCCGCACAACCTCTGCGTCCCTCTCCCGGACGGCGTGACATTCGCCCAGGGCTCCTATGGGCACCTGGCGGCGACGGCCGTGAACGCGCTGCGCCGCGGCGAGCCGCAGTTCGGCGAGTCGGTCTGCGTGATCGGCCTCGGCCTGGTGGGACAGCTCGCCGCCCAGCTCTACCGGCTGGCAGGGAACTTCGTCATCGGCTGGGAGGGCATCCCCTTCCGGCGCGAGCTCGCGCACAGGTGCGGCATCGACGCCACCGTGGCGGTCGGGGACGAGGACGTGGTCGAGGTCACGCGCCGCTTCACCCGGGGATACGGGCTCGACGCGGCGGTCATCGCGTACGGCGGCGATGCGGACGAGACCGTGGAAAAGCTGGAGCAGTCCATGAAGTGCTCCCCCGACGGGCACCCGATGGGCCGGATCGTCGTCGTGGGCACGCCGCGGTTCGCATACACGAGCACGCTGACCAACATCGACCTGCGCCGGGCCTCGCGCACCGGCCCCGGCTACCACGACGAGCCGTGGGAGTTCGGCCCGGACTATCCCCCCGTCTTCATGCGCTGGACGACGCGGACGAACCTGGCCCTCTGCATGAGGCTGATCGCCGAGGGCCGGCTCGACGTGGACGCGCTGACGACGCACACGATCCCACTCGCGCAGGCCGACGAGGGGATTTCCAAGGCGATAGAGGACCCGGACGCGATGCTCGGCGCAGTCTTCGTGCGACAACCGTGACGGATCGGGCCTTGCTCTTGATCGAGGTATCGGGGAGATGAGAGCGATACGGGTGCTCTTGTGGTGCCTGGCCGCGACGGCGCTGGCGGCGGACCCTGCCGGCGCCTGGTGGGCGGAGGGGCACGCGCGCATCGACGGGGCCGCGGCGCTCGTGCTGCCGGAGGACATGCCGGAGTTCTTCCGGCGGGGGGCGGATCGCATCACGTCGTATTCAATGGACCCCGACCTGTGGCGCGCCCCCGAGCTGCCGGCCCTGCGATCCGCGGAAGGAGGCAACCACTTCCTCGACCTGGAGCTGCTGAAGGGGCGCGAGCTGCCGCCAACGCGCCGGGAATACCACGCCCTCTGCCGCGAGTTGGAGGTGGACCCGTTCCTGGTTGGGACGCTGTCCTACTCCATCCAGGAATGGCACGACCGGCTGGCTTTCGCGTTCCGGGAGCATCGCGCGCGGCCTGACGACGAGGCCGTCCGCGCGGAAGTCCTCTACATCGCCGGCGTGCTGAGCCACTACACCGGCGACGCGAGCCAGCCCCTGCACTGCACGGTCCATTACGACGGCCGCGCCGGGGCCGACGGCTCCTCGCCGAAGACCGGCGTGCACGCGCAGATGGACGCCCTGCCCGGGCGACTGCGGCTCGAACCTGCGGTGATCGCGGAGGGCTTGAAGATCAAGGCCCCCGAGGACGTCTTTGCGTTCGCCGTCACGGCCATACGGGAATCGAACCGGCGCGTCGATCTGGTTTACCGGCTGGAGGACGAGCTGCCGCCGGCCGAGGGGCCGCTGGAAGGGGGACCCGACGAGCGGGTCGTGGAGCTGGGGCGAAACTGCTGCGCCGCCGGGGCCGAACTGACCGCCACCGTCTGGTACTCCGCCTGGCTCAAGTCTGCAGACATTTCGCTGCCGGCGTGGTGAGACGGCTGCGGCATTCCGCAATCCCCAATCCGCATTCCGCACTCAAAGGCGCCGGGGGATTTCGCGCACCCGCGCCCTGCCCGGCGGCGGGTCGAAGCGCTGGTCCACCCAGTACGGCCCGTACATCGAGCCGGGGCTCACGCCGCCCGTGATCCAGCCGTCGTACTCCGCCTGGAGCTGGCGGATCGAAAGCGGGTCGAGCGGGTCCTCGCTGAGCGCGTGCCACTCCAGCAGGCGCAGCTTGTATTCCGTCTTGATCGCGGCGCAGTCGGGGTCGGCGGCCAGGTTGTGCAGCTCGTCGGGGTCCTGCCGCAGGTCGTAGAACTCCTCCTCCCCGTTGCCGTACCAGACGTACTTGTAGCTCCGGTCCCGGACCATCTTGGTATAGTCGCCGGGCACGTTGAACGGCACCAGCCCATCGTGATTGGCCAGCCAGTCCTCGGCGAACGCCTCGTAGTCCGGGAAGGGGTTGTAGAGCCAGGGCGGGCAGATCTCGGCGAAGACCTCGTCCTTGTGCGACCCGGCCTCGCCGGTCAGGCAGGGCAGGAATGAGACGCCCTGCACGCCGACGGGGACCTTCACGCCCATCAGGTCCAGCAGCGTGGGCATCAGGTCCACCTCCTCGAACAGCGTTCCGCCGGGCCTGCTCGGCTCAAGCCGCCCGGGCCAGCTCACCAGCAGCGGCACGTGCAGGAGCGAGTTCAGCAGCACCAGGTCCTTCTTGCACATGCCGTGCTCGAAGCAAAACTCCCCGTGGTCGCTGGTGAAGACGACGATCGTGTCCTCGGCCAGGCCCAGCCCGTCCAGCCTGTCCAGCACGCGGCCCACGTTCTCGTCCACCCAGGAGATCATCGAGTAATAGACGGCCATGAACCGGCGGCGGTCCTCTTCGCCGGCCTTGTCGGCCTGGGAGGCACGCACCTTCACCATGAAGCGCGTCGCCTTCTCCTCCAGCTCGCCCTCGCGCGAGGGGTAGGGCTTCATCTCGTCCAGCGGGTAAGCATCCTCGTACTTACGCAGGGCGATGTGCGGCGCGTGGGGGTCGGAGAAGGACAGGCAGAGGCAGAACGGCCGGTCCTTGGGCCGCTCTTCCAGGAACCGGATCGCCGACGACGCCTTCACGTAAGGGCGCGTGGACTCGGGGGCGAAGTCGTGGAACGTCGCCCCGGCCCAGACGCCGCGCTCCCGCATGGGCCTGCCGCGCGTCCGGGAGAACTCGTGGCACTCCTCCTCGGCGGGGCTCATCTCGTGGTCGTAGCCCCAGACGTCCGTGAAGTCGAAGTTCTCGAACTCCGGCCCTTCCAGCAGGTGGTTCTTGCCTACATAGCCCAGCGAGTAGCCGGCCTTCTTGAGCACGCGGAACAGGTGGATCTCCCGGCCCGCCTCCAGCATGTTGTGGTTCTCCCGCACGCGGTGGGAGTGCGGGTAGCGGCCCGTGAACAGCGTGCAGCGCGACGGCACGCAGACGGGGCAGTTCGCGTAGTACTCCTGCACGTTAGCGCCCGAGGCGGCCAGGCGGTCCAGGTTCGGCGTCCGGATGATGCCGTTCCCGTTGGCGCCCAGGGCGTCGAAACGCTGCTGGTCGGTCATGATGAACAGTAGATTCGGCCTCATCGTCCCATCCTTGACAATCCGGGGATTCACGTCTTCCGGGGCGCGCCGGGGAAGGCGGCCCCCGCTCAGCCGAGCCTGGCCGTCAGCTCGTCTCGCAGGCCCGATATGCTCGCCGCCGGGCCGCCCTCGATGCCGGGCAGGTATTCGATGGAGCAGTGGCCCGCGTAGCCGCGCTCGGCCAGGGCGTCAACGATCCAGTCGAAGTCCACCGTGCCCGCGCCGAAGGGCATCTGCATCTTGCCCGGCCCGGCGTCGCGCAGGTGCACGTGCGCCGTGCGGTCCAGGAACGGTTCCGTCTCGCGCAGGCCAATCTCCTGCATGGCGAAGTGGCTGGGGTCGTAGGCCACCTGGAGCTCCGGCACCGCCGCCAGGAGCCCCTGCCCCTGCTCGACCGTCTCGAACGGTGTGTTGTAGTGCAGCTCGACGGCCAGCGTCACGCCCGCCGCTCCTGCGACGGAGAGCATCTCTCGAACCGTCGCGGCCGTATCCCCCAGCACCTCGTCCCACGCGCGATCCTCAGCCTTGTAGCCCGGGTAGAAGGACGCCACCTCGACGCCGAGCCGGTTCATGAGGCGCGCGATCGCCTCGACCTCGCGCAGGCGCTGCGCGTTCGTCTCCTCGTCGTCGCGACGGTGCGGGTGGGCGACCGCCATGTTCATCGCGACCGGCGCCAACCCGTGCCGCTCAAGGAGCGCCTCGACCTGCCCGGCCACGGCGTCCCAATCGTCGGCCAGGTCGGCCGGCACGATGTGGTTCCACCCGGGTATGGCTATCAGGTCAACGTGCGCGAACCCCAGGCCCTCCACCTCGCCCAGGGCGTCCGCCAGCGACCCCTTAAAAGCGCTCGTCGAACAGGCAACAGCCATGGCGTTCGCCTTTCGTCTGTCAGGAACCGAGTTATTGACCTTTGCAGTCATCGGCTAATGGCCCCGAGACTCAATCCCGCGCGACGGAAGAAGCCTTTGAGTAGGCTACAGGTGCAACGGGGTCGTGCGAGCGATTCGTGGACATCGCCTGCGAGAGCATCCGCGTCGTCGCAGACGGCGTTGGCAAGGTCCGCGTATTTCGTCTGGTTCCACACGCCCTCGACCG
>Ga0180431_10003246_pt1 | contig 21077 bp, 17 predicted proteins | sample SS_ome_11_FD_132459 | JGI IMG/M metagenome (GOLD analysis project Ga0180431, IMG submission 132459) | Hypersaline lake sediment archaeal communities from the Salton Sea, California, USA - SS_1_MS_1 metaG | ecosystem: Environmental > Aquatic > Non-marine Saline and Alkaline > Hypersaline >...
AAGAGGTCGTGCTCGCCTGGGACGATCCGACGTCCCTTGACACGAACCTCCGCGGCGTGATGGTTCGCTACGACGCATGGGGTGACTACCCGTTCTACGCGACGGCGGATCCGGGCTACCCGACGAGTGAGACGGGCGGAGACGGAACCGCGTATAACGCGCTCGGCGTGTCGTCAGGTGCGACACACGCCATCGTCCCGCGTGACATCCACAACTACACGGCGTTCGTCTACGACCAGGTACTGCTCTACGGCCCGGCCGATGCGTCGGCTCAGGACCGGGCCACCAACTACTGGCTCGGCGATGTGGCAGATGATTTTGGCAGCTGGGGCTACGACGGTCTCGTGACAGTAGACGACATCGACAAGCTCGGCGGTACGTACGCGGTGTCCGGTCCCGGCTTGCCGGACGCAGAGTGCAACGTCGGTCCGACCGACGATTTCAGTCGCGTCGGCATCCCGCTTCCGAACGCGGGCACCGGCCCGGTCGTGAACTTCGAAGACCTCATGATCTTCTCGATGAACTACGGGGTCGTCGCGCCGCGGATCGTACCGCTTCTGAGCGGCATGTCGGTGGGCGAACTCGCGCTGTCGATCGAGGAGATCGGTCGCACCGAGAACGGCGTGGAGCTCGCGCTGAGGCTCTCCGGCAACAGCGGTGAGGTCAAGGGCACGAGCGCCGTGCTCGAGTTCGATGGTGCGGAGTTCGTCTCGGCCCGGCTCTCGGACGAGATGTCGTCTCCGGCGGCGGACGTGTTCTTCTGGAGCGGTGAGGTCGAGGGCAGGACGCTTGTTGACCTGGCCATCCTTGGCACCGACGTGACCATCGGTGGTTCCGGCGAGCTGGCGCGAATCACGCTGACTCCTACCGCCGGCGAGTACTCGGTGTCGTTTGCCGAAGCAACGCTCCGAAACGCCACAAACGAGGACCTGACGGCGGAGCTCGAGGGTATCGAGATCATCGATGAGATCCCGACGGTCTTCCGCCTCGTGCAGAACGTGCCGAACCCGTTCAATCCCATCACGACGATTGCGTACCACGTTCCGTACGAGTCGGACGTCTCGATTCGCGTGTACGACGTGACGGGTCGTGTTGTGCGGACGCTTGTTGACGGTGCGATTGAGCCCGGCCGTCACGCAGCTGTCTGGGATGGACGGAGCGAGCAGGGAGAGAACTGCGGCAGCGGCGTGTACTTCTGCGTGATGGAGAGCGCAGAGTATCGCGGCAGCCGAAAGATGATGCTTCTGAAGTAGGGCAGTCATCCCTCCGGAGTCCGGGCATGAGTCCGGGCTCCGGAGGAAGAGCGGGGAGGACGATGTGAAGCGAGCCCAGAAGCGGACACCGTGGCCACGCGCGAGAGGAGCGCTGCTTGTTGTTGCGCTCGCCCTGCTGGTCACACCCCTCGGGACGGCCGTCGCCGAGACCGCCGTCCACTTCGAGCCCTGCGGTGTGATGGTGGAGACCGGGGATACGTTCGACATGGAGTTCCGGGTCGCTGCGAGCCCGGATTCGATCGCAAGCTTCCAGCTCTACCTCTGGTTCGATCCGGCGATCGTAGAGCTCACTGACGCGGTCGAGGGAACGCTGTACGTCGAGAGCGGCACGATGACGTGGTTCATCGCCGAGGAGGAGTATCCCGGCTTCTGGCACTTCTTCGACACAGTGTTCGGTGCCGGGACGCATGTCCTTCCGCCGGGAGAGCTTCTCAAGCTGAGCTTCCGTGCGCTCGCACCGGGGCAGACCCCGGCGCGCATCGATACCGTCCGCATGACCGACATCCGTCGGGACGCGCTCCCGGTCACCGGCGCGCAGGACGGGTGGATATTCGTCGACGCGGTCGGCGTGCAGGAGGCAGCGATCGTCGCTCCCTCCGTCGACGCGATCGCGCCGAATCCATTCGTATCGGGAACGAGCATCCACTACAGCGTTCCGGCGGGGTCAGACGGCTGGCGTCTTGAGATCTACGACGTCGCGGGCAGGAAGGTGCGGGTGCTCGACGCGCCGCCAGACGCCGGCACAGCGGGAGGCACGGGGACACTGCAGTGGAACGGCAAGGCAGATTGCGGGTACGAACTCCCGTCCTCCGTCTACTTCGTCAGACTGACCGATGGACGACAGGAGACGCGCTCGCGCGTTCTGAAGATCAAGTGAGGAAGCACGGGAACCCGGACACGCCGGGTGGACTCAGGGTTGGAGCAGGCATCATGAGAACTGTAATCAGGGTAGTTACCATCCTGGCGCTCCTGCTGGTCGTCGTGCCGCAGGCCTCGGCGGAGCGGGGATACGCGCAGATCAAGACCGTTCCCACGGCGAGGAGGGTTGCCGCTGGACAGGCGGCGGCCTTCGTCGTGCAGTACGACGGGTCGGACGTCACGGAGGGCCTGCGCGGGTACCACATTGAGCTCTCCTGGGATGACGCGATCGCGTTCGTCGGGGATGTCGAGGTGGATGTGGTGGAAGGGGATTTCCTCTCGAACGTTGGTTCCACCGCGTTCTTCGCGGTCGACACGCAGCCCGGAAGCATCGTTATCGACGGCGCGATCCTGGGTGCGACCGTCGGCGCGTTCGGCATCGGCGAGCTGTTCACCATCACGTTCACCGGTCAGGACGTCGGCGACGGTGTCACGCTCGTCGAGTTTACCGATATGGTGCTGCGTGACCAGGACAACATGCCGATCCTCTCGAGCGGGATTCCCGGCATCATCGAACTCGACAACACGCCGCCGAACGTCCCGGTCATCGACCCGGAGCCTGAGTTCACGCAGGGGACCACGAACTACATCACGTGGTCGAACGAGAGCGCCTCGGGCGCGGCCGGCTACTGTGTCGAGGCATCCGAGACGCCGGACTTCGCGGTCATCGTGAGCACGAGCGGCTGCACGCCCTTCACGTGGCACACCTTCACGACGCTCACCGACGGACAGATCTACTACTACCGCGTGAAGTGCCGCGATGATCTGTGGAACGAGTCGGATTGGTCCGCGACGGAGTCGTCGACGCAGGACGACTCGCCGCCGGTGACGGCGGCCGGCCCGCTTCCCGCGTACGTCAACTCGGTGACGTTCAATGTTCCGTTCACGGAGTACGACGCGACCAGCGGGACCGACTTCGTGTGGCTCTACTACCGTTTCAACGGCGGCGCATACGTGCAGTACGGCGGTGTCCATCAGACCAGTCCCATCAGCTTTACCGGCTCCGGTGAGGGTGTGTACGACTTCTACACCGTCGGGGTCGACAACGTCACCAACATCGAGGCCACGCCGCCCGTTCCGGATGCGACGGTCGAGGTCGACCTGCAGCCGCCGGACGCGGTGACGGATCTCGAGGCGCTTCCCGGTCACAACCGGATCCACCTCTCGTGGAACGCGCCCATGTTCCGCTCGGCGCCGGTTGAGGGAACGCTCATCGTTCGGAAGCGTTGGGCGATAGGGGCGTACCCTGAGTACGACGATGTCGTTCCGCAGAACGCCTACCCCGCACATCCGGCGGACGGTGTCGTCGTCGCGTTCGTCCCGGGGACAGGATTCCAGACCTACGACGATGAGTCGTTCTCGGATGCCGTCAGGAACATCTATCTGTACACGGCGTTCGCGCGCGATGAGGCCGGCAACTACTCGGCGGCCGTCGCGAGCGCTCAGGACCGCTCGACATCGTACTGGCTTGGTGATGTGGATGAGGTGACCAGTGCGTCCGGCGTCTACGACGGCTATGTGGACTACTGGGACAAGATCATTCTGTCCGACTCATACAACACCACTGACGGTGACGCGTACTACGAACCGGAGATGGACATCGGTCCCACTGATGACTGGTCTCGGTTCGGCATTCCTCTCACGGACAGTGCCATCGACTTCGAGGACCTGATGGTCGTGGCGATGAACTACGGCCGCGTGGACCCCGCCGGCAAGGCCGTTGCCCACGTGCCTGCGGGCATGGGTTCGCGCGGCTCGTTGGAGCTCAGGCTGGATGTTGCCGGCATCGGGGAGGAGACCGCCGTCGACGGAGATTGCGGGACGGTGTCCGGACCTTTCGAGGTGGCACTCTCGCTCTGCGGCGGCTTCGATGCCCGCGGGTTCTCGTCGATCGCGACCTTTGACGCGGATGTCCTGACAGTGCGCTCGGTCGAACCTTCAGGTGATGCAGCGTCCGGTGACGGCTTCTTCTACTGGACCGAGCGCGAACCCGGCGTCGTCCAGATCGACATCGCGGTGCTCGGAGAGGCCGCGGCGCTGACGCCGGACGAGTTTCTGGCGACGCTCACGTTCGAGATCATCGGCGCCGGCAGCACGACGGTTGAGATCGAGGCGGAGAGACTCCGGGGCGTGGCCAACGAACGGCTCGTGTGCGGCGGAGATGCTGTCGATCTCGTCGCGCCGTATGCACCGGACAGCCGGACGGTTCTTCACCAGAACATACCGAACCCGTTCAATCCGCGGACGACGATCGCGTTCGAACTCGCAGTCCGCGGGTCGGCGAAGCTCACCGTGTTCGATGCCACCGGGCGCCGGATCACCGAGCTCATCAACGGAGAGTTCGACGCCGGACGGCGCGCCGTTGTCTGGGACGGCAGCGACGCTCGTGGTCGAGCAGTGGGCAGCGGCGTCTACTTCTACGTGCTCGAGACCGAGGGGAAACGTCACGAGCGCAAGATGGTCTTGATGCGCTAGTCGCGCCGCGTGCCGAGATGGCACGTGGTCAGTGTGCACAGTCGGAATACTCGCGTCCTCAGTGACGCATGAAAGGATGTGAGCAGGGGCGAAGCGCATGCTTCGGGAAGAGTTCCCGACCGCTCTCGGGGACGGCTTCAGGGGAGGCTCGGGCGGCAACCTCCGTTCTGGGCTCGCGGTTCCGCTCGGGCCGAACCTCCCTGCTCGCTTGACTCAGGAGGAACTGTCATGAGGGAGATGCGCAGAGTAACGGTCTGCACGGCGCTGCGACCTCCTCTCCTCGTGGCGGTGAGCGTGCTGCTTGCCGCGGTCGCCGTCACGGCACTGTGCAGTACGGCGTACGCCACGCCGACGGTCTTCGTCCATCCGGCTGAGATGACGGTGGAGCCGGGTGAGACGTTCTCGATGAGCATACGAGTCGATGCAGGGACCGACACGGTCACCTGTTTCCTGACCGAGTTCACGTTTGACGCGGACGTCATCGAACTCACGGAAGCGTCCGAGGGGAGCCTGTTCAGCATGTGCGGATATGGGACGATGTATCACTGGGACGTGATCGAATCGGGGCAGCACTCATGTAACGATGTGACCCTCGGACATGAGTCGCACGTGCTGCCGCCGGGCGAACTCGTGAATCTCGAGTTCACCGCCGGTGAGTGTGGTGCGACATGGGTCGCGATCACGATGGTCGATCTGAGAGACATGAAGCGTGACCCGATCCTGCCCGTCAACACGGAGCGTGCGCTGGTGATGATCGAAGGGACCGGCGTGGAGGATCCGCAGCAGGAGGAGAGGGCGGCGCACGTGAGCGTCCACCCGAACCCGTGCCGCACGACCGCCACGCTGAGCTGGTCCGCACCCGCCGGCGGGAGGCGCGGGACGCTTCTTATCTACGACGTTCGCGGACGCCTTGTCTGGTACGACATGGTCGATGGCGAGTCGGGCACGACAAACTGGGACGGGCGCGGCAGGGAAGGGGAGCGTGTTCGCGCCGGAGCGTACTTCGTTGAGCTGCGATTCGGAAGCGAGAGGGTTCGGGAGAAACTGATTCTGCTGAGATAGCGATTCGGGCGGTGGTGGCCGATCCGAACGGGAAGGTCTGAAGGGAGAGGACCATGAACAAGACTGCGTACATCCTGCTGACAATGGGACTCGTGATGGTGGCCGGCATAGCCGCCGCAGCGCCTCTCGTCTACCTGGATCCGGTAGCGATCGACGCCTGTGGCGAGTTCTCGGTCGATGTCGTTATCAACGATGAGGTTCTCGACCTCACCGGGTTCGATCTGCTCATCGATTTCGACGAGACCATTCTGGGCGTTGCTGATGTGACGATGGGACAGCTCCTCGATGACTATCCCGGGTCACCGTTCTTCTACTGGACCGACGTCGGGACGGTGTCGGACGCGCTGCTCATCAACGGAGCGGCTCTCGGCGGATCCATCGAGGGTCCTGGTGTTCTCGCGACCATCACCTTCGAGTGTCTCACGAATGGACTGACGGATCTCGAGTTCGAGATGGTCGAGTTCCGCGACATCGACAACCTCCCTCTTCCTGCGACGAGTCAGGACGGCGAGGTCAACGCGGATGATGGTGCTGTCGTCTACATCAGCCCTGCGTCGATGAGCGAGGCGGTCGACACCCCGTTCACGGTCGAGGTGATGATCGGCGACGGCATCGCCTCCATGGATGAACTCACACTGATCATCACGTACGATTCGGCGATTCTGGAGTACATGACGGCGTGGGTCGGGGGTGACGTCCCCGCGGGCTCCACCTTCACGGAGAGCGGCGGAGCGGGCACGATCAACATCGACCTCGACGTCAACGTCAGCATGTCCGGAGCCGGATCCGTGGCGGTTCTGCAGTTCAAGGGGATCTTCGAGGGGGATTCGCCGATCACGCTCGATGGCGTTGAGCTGAGCACAGATACCGGCGCGCTGATTCAGCCGTGCATCGAACATGGCACCGTTACCATCTATGGAGGCTCTCCCGTTGAGGAACTCCGATGGGGCATGATCAAGAGCCTCTATCGGTAGTCCGTTCAGAGCGATGTCAGGTTCGTTTGGATGATCGTTTGAATCGATCTCCCGCCAGGTCGATTCCGACGGTAGTGGGGGTGCTCTGGAAGTGCGCACCAGAGCGGTCCAGCTCACGGGCGCGGCGCTGCGCCCGGGTGAAGCAGGCAGGGTGCTGGGACGTTTCTCCCTGCGGGCAGCTCGCGAGCCGCCCGCGCCCGGCACCCTGTCAGCCCCTTACGCTTGTACCCTCCTGCGGCATCCTCTAGAATGACCCCATGAACTCACACGGAGAACTCGTACGCGTACGGGCCGAGGACGGGCTCGAACTCGCCGGCTTCTACGCCGCACCTCCGGGCGGCGCACGGCGAGCCGTGCTGCACACCCACGGCTTCGCGGGCAACTTCTACGAGAACCGGTTCGTCGACGCGGTCTGCGATGCGGTCGTTGCGAAGGGGCTGGGGTTCCTCACGTACAACAACCGCGGGCACGACTACGTGTCCGACAATCTGCGCGGCAGCGGGCTCGATACGACATACGAGGCCGGCGGCATCCCCTGGGACATGTTCGAGGCCAGCGTCCACGACATCGGCGGGGCCGCCGAGTTCCTCGCGTCGCGCGGCCACCGCGAGATCTACTTCGAGGGGCATAGCCTCGGGACCTGCAAGACCGTCTACTATCTCAATGAACGGCGCGACCCGCGCGCGGCCGGAGCCATCCTCATTTCGCCGCCGGATATGTTCGGACTGAGCAGCGAACGCGCGGGACGTCCGCTCGATGAGATGCTCGCCGAGGCGAACGCTGCGATCGCCGAGGGTGATCCCGACCGGCGGATCGAGGCCGGGCGCACCGTCCCGGTCTCGGCCCGTTCGATCCTCAGCAGCTACGCGGATCCCGCGACGACCGACATCTTTCCGTTCCGTCTCGGGAGCGAGGGCGACTACACCCGGTACTCATCACTCGCGATGCCCATCCTCGCGATCTTCGGTACGGTCGATGAGGCGGTGACGGTCCCGGTCGAGGACGCGGCAGGGCTGTTGCGGACGATGGCGGCCGGTTCCCCGCGCGTGGATGTTGCGACCATTGAGGGTGCGAACCACGTCTACTGGGGCAAGGAAGACACGCTCGCCGGTCTCATCGGCGGGTTCATCGAGCCGTAGCGCGGAGGGCACGACGCCGCGCAGGCGGCATCATTCCGTAGCGCGATACACCGAGTCAGATCGAGGGGACCATGGCGGTACTCATCAAGGGCGGCAGGCTCGTTACCGGCGTCGATTCGTACAACGCCGACATCCTTGTCGAAGATGAGAGCATCAGCGCGGTCGGCCGCGGCCTCGATGCGCCCGACGGCGCGGAGATCGTCGATGCTACCGGTCTGCTCGTGCTCCCCGGCGTGATCGACCCGCACGTCCACGTCGACCTCGAACTCAAGGGGCACCGCTCATCGGACTTCACCTCGACCTCACGTTCCGCCGCGCTCGGCGGTGTGACGACGTTCATCACGTACATCACACCGGCCGTCGGGCAGACACTCATGGAAGCTGCGGAACAGCGGAAGCTCCAGGGACGAGGCCGGAGTCACGTGGACTTCGGTCTGCATGCATCGCTCGTTCGTTGGAACGACCGCGAGGATGATGAGATCCCGCAGATGATCGAGGCCGGCATCCCGTCGTTCAAGATGTACACGACGTATGCCGATGCCGGACTCATGAGCACCGACGAACAGATCTACCACGCGCTCCTGCTCACATCACAGCACGGCGGTCTCATCGAGGTGCACTGCGAGAACGACTGGATCATCGAGAGCAAGATCCGCAAGCTCACCGAGCAGGGCCATCTCCGACCGGTCGACCACGGTGCGAGCCGCCCTGGCTACGCGGAGGGCGAGGCGGTCGCTGCCGTCGTCCGTGCCGCATACGAGGCGGGGGCACCCGTCTACATCGTCCACACGTCATCGGGTGAGGCGGTCCAGGCGCTTGCGGAGGCTGACGATGTCGGGCTCGAGATCTACGCTGAGGTCTGCCCGCATCATCTTCTGCTCGATGAGGAGCTGCTCGCCGGTCCGGAGGGCCAGCGGTTCGCGACCTGCCCGCCGGTTCGCGGCGAGGCGCACCGCGAGGAACTCTGGGAGGCGCTCGAGGATGGCCTCATCCATGCCGTCGCTACAGACCATGCCGAGTTCACGACCGAGGCAAAGGATGAAGGGGCGAACGACTTCCGCCAGCTCCCGATGGGTGTTCCGGGAGTCGGGACGCTGCTTCCTCTGATGTGGGAGTTCGGCGTGAAGGCGGGGAGACTCACGGAGAATCAGTTGGTCGACCGGCTCTGTACGCAGCCCGCCGAGATCTTCGGTCTCTCTCCCCGGAAGGGAACGCTGTCACAGGGTACCGACGCCGACATCGTGCTCTTCGATTCCGGTTGCGCCGAGACCATCAAGCCTGCCCTAACTCAAGGACTTGCCGACTACTCGCCATACGATGGGTGGGAGGTCTCAGGCTGGCCGGTCTCGACGATGCTCCGCGGCCACTGGATCGTCAGAGACCGCGAGCTCGTGGGTTCCCACGAGCTCGGGTCGTTCGTTCATCGTCGTGATGTATGCCAGCGGCCGGGCCATCGGTCGGTGGAGGAGTAGGCGCCGGCCGCTCATGCGTCCCGCGCTCCGCTACGGAACGATCCTCGCTATGTGGTAGCCCACACCTGTTCTGTGCACCCAGAGCATCCCCTCGTCGTCGACCGTGACTCCCCACATCAGATACTCGGCGTGCACCGCCCAGCGGACGCTGCCGTCCGTGGGGTCCAGCGCATACAGCGTGTCGACATTGGCATCGGCGAACCAGAGGTTCTCACCGTCGAACGCCAGACCGAACGGTGTGCGTGTCCCGCGGGGAGGAGGAAGCGTCTCGACAAGTGTTCCATCAGGCATGTACTTGTTGATGCTCCCGGGATACCCCGCCCCTGGACGTCTGCCCTGGTAGAGGTACGTGCCGTCCCACGCGATTCCTCCGGCGAAGTTGCTGCTGCCGGCCGGGAACGAGAAGAGCGTGTCTCCGGTCGTCGGATCGATCTCGAACATCCGCATGCCTCCCAGGCTGTCGGTGACCCAGAGGCTTGTGCCGTCCCACTCGATGCCGTTCGGCCACTGATTCACGGCGGCGAGGGTCTCCACGACCGCTCCGGTGAAGGGATCGGTTCGATAGAACTCATCGGCCGACCAGTCGCTCCTCCAGATGTGGCTGCCGTCCCAGGCGAGGCACTGCGGCCCGTTTCCGCCGACAAGCGTTGCACTCACCTCATGCCCGTGGCGGTTGTCGACGACGAACTGCGCCTCGGCCTCGTCGGTCGCCTCACCGTCGCGGACTTTCACGACGACCGTGATCGTGTCCGCGCCGGAGAAACGACGCTCCGCTGTCGGTGTGCTGCTCCACGCCGTGTCCCATGTCCCATCACCGTCGAAGTCCCAGCGGTATTCGAGCGCTCTCGAACGAGACGCACTTCCGCTCGCGTCGCAAACGACGTCGCGAAGAACGGTTCCCGTTGCGGGCGTCAGGACGAGATCGGCATCGACCGACACATCGGGTCCGGATGATGATGACGAGCTGCAGCCGCCGAGCAGGCAAGCCGCTCCGATCGCGGTCACTAGAAGTATGAGGGCGGCGAGCACCGTGCGTTTCATGGTTCCCCCTGTCCTGAGGCTCCTGTGGAGAGTCATGTGGCTCTTCTGTCGATTCGCGCTCGACGGCTAGGGTACGATCTGCTTGAGTCGGTAGCCCGTGCCGTAGGTGTGGACCCGGAGCATCCCCTCGTCGTCCACGGCGACGCCCCACTTGAGGTCGGGTACATGGAGCGCGATGACGACGGTTCCGTTCGCCGGGTTGATCGCGAAGAGGCTGTCCACATCGGCGACCGACACCCAGAGGAAGATCCCGTCGTGGTCGATGCCCTGAACACGGTAGGTGCCGCGCGGCGGGTCGATCGTGTCGATGAGCACACCGTCGGTCGTGTACTTGCTGATGCTCCCCGGTGTGCCCTGGTTGCTGGGGCAGATACCTTCATAGATGTACTCGCCGTCCCACGCGACGCCACCCTGCGAGTAGCTGTACTGGATCGGGAATGACGACAGCGTGTCCCCCGTGGTCGGGTTGACCTCAAACATCTTCGCGCTGCCCAGGTAGTCGCTGACCCAGAGGCTCGCGCCGTCCCAGGCAACGCCGCTTGGCCACTGGCTCGGCGAGGGAAGCGTGTCGACCGTCGCTCCCGTTGTCGGATCGGTCTTGTACAGCGTCGCCGGCGGTCCCCACTGGGGGCGCCAGAGCCAGCCGTCGACCCAGCCCATGGTCATCGATGATGTCCCCTCGACCATCACGTCCGACACGACGTGACCGTGTCTCTTGTCGAGTATGAACTGCGCTTCGGCCTCGTCCGTGACATCGCCGTCGCGGACCTCCACAACGACCGTGATCGTGTCGCCGTCCGTGAAACGGGCCACGAACGACATCTCCGGGCTCCAGGATGTATCCCACGTTCCATCACCATCGTAGTCCCAACGGCACTCGAGGGCCCGCGAACGGCTCGTGCTCCCCCTCGCGTCGAACAGGACGTCGGTGAGAATCGTCCCGTGTGTCGGCGTGAGTGCGAGGTCAGCCTCGAGTGCTTCGTCCGCGCCGGATGGGGAGGAGGAACTGCAGCCGATGAGGATGCAGACTCCCGCAGCAGCGATCACGCAGAGCGCGAGCGCGACATGGATCGAACGCTTCATGATTCCCCCTTTGCAGTCCTGGTAGCGGCGGGTCATCCTGTTCGTGGAAACGGCGCGGGTGTCGCGTGGACATCCGCGCCGCGCACAGTGTTCCAGAGTTCGTCTACTTGAGCAACACCGCTTTCGCGCTCTCTTCACCCATCTCCGTTGTGAGTCTGATGAAGTACACGCCGGTTGCGACCTCGCGTCCGGTGCCGTCCCGACCGAGCCAGACGACCTCGTGGTCTCCCGGGTCGCGGGTTCCGTCTTCGAGCACGGCGACGCGCCGGCCGCTCACGTCGTAGACCGCAAGCTCAACATCGGATGCGGTCGGGAGGTGATACGACAGGACCGTCTTTGGATTGAACGGGTTGGGGAAGCATGAGAGTCCGAGTCCGTTCACTCCGGCATCGACCACGCCGGTTCCGTCCGACGTCATCTGTGGCTGGACCGCGATGGCGTTGGCATTCGTCCCGCCGACGAGCGTGAACGAGTCCTTCAGCGTGTTGTCCGAGAGCTGGATAACGTAGACCTTCGTGACGGAGGAGAGGAGGACGCCGCCGGTGACGAATGCGTATCCGTCGGAGTCGAGGATGTCGACGTCTCTCGGGTCGGCGTACTGCTCGAGCGCGATGGTCGTCGTGGACCAGTCGCTTGTGTCAATCACGTAGACGTTCGAGTCATCCTCACACGCGACGACGAGCTTCGAACCGTCATCGGTCACGTCGATGCCCCAGGGATCGTCACCAACGGGGACCGTCGTGAATTCGGTCAACGTCGCCTGCTCAACGACGCGCACGACATCGCTGCCACGGTCGGTCACGTAGATGTACTCGCCGTCCGGGTCGACCACCAGTTGCCAGAGACTGGAGCCGATATTGACCATATCCTTGACGGAGAGGCCGTCGGAGGCGAGTTCGTAGAGCGTGTCACCATACCAGTCGGCCGCGTAGATCTTCTGGCTGACCGGGTCGAGCGCGAGCTGGCCGGGGCTGTCGTATGTGCTGCTCGAGCCCGAGCTGACCAGGAGGCTATCGACGACGTCGTACGTGCCTGTGTCGATGATGGCTACGAGGTCCTCATCGCGGCTGCTGACCATGGCGTGCAGTCCGTCGTCGGTGAACACCACGGAGTTCGGGTACTCCCAGACGTCGATTCGATGTGTGATCAGCTGTGTATCCACCTCGATCACGACGACCCCGTCGCCGCTGGCTCCGCAGATCCAGACCTCTGAGCCGTCGGGACGCATGGTGCAGTCGTAGGGGTAGTTGCCTTCCGGGAGAAGATCCAGTGCGGATCCCACCGGCGCATACGTGGCGAGGTCGAACGGGACGGCACTGTCCGATGTGCTGCACGCGACGAAGCCGGTGTCGGCGACCGCGGCGGCAGCGAGTGCCAGGGTGAGAAGGGCGGCGAAAGCGATGGTCGGTGCTCTCATGGCTGCTCCTCCATCTGTGGTGTGAAGGGCGCGCCGGCGAACCCGGGGTGGGGCGGCGGTGGAGCCACCGGCAGCAGAGTGTCAAACTACAGCGTGTTCAGTATATCAGGGGCATCAGGCGGATGCCAGACTCCAGCCGGCCTTCTGGTCCCGGGTGTCCTCACCCGAATCCCGTTGACACACACAGGGGCACGGCGTAGCATTAAAAGCTCCGGAAGTTCCCAGTACACGGGCGTTTTCCGGAGTTCTAGACAATATGCGAGGTTGCGGTGCTGAGCGTGCCGCGCGAACGGTTCGGCATATCCGGAGGCTGCATGTCGGCGATTTCGAGGCTCCTCATCAGTGGCGGGACGATGTTCACCGGAGGTGAGGGCGGGCGAGTCGTCTCGGATGGGGCGGTCCTCGTTGAGGACAACCGGATAACTGCCGTCGGGTCGTCTCGGGAGGTCGAGGCACTCGTCGTGGACGACGCGACCGTCGAGCGACTCGATGCCGCCGGCGGTCTCATCATGCCCGGCCTCGTGAACGCGCACACGCACCTCTACAGCGCGCTCGCCCGCGGACTCACCGCCGACCTGAAACCCTCCGGCAACTTCGTCGAGATCCTCGAGAACCTCTGGTGGCGGCTCGACCGCGCGCTCACCAACGAACACAACTGGTACTCGGCCGCGGCCGGCGCGCTCGATCTCATCGCCAGCGGCACCACCACTATCATCGATCACCACGCAAGCCAGGTTCACGTTGAGGGCAGTCTCGACAACGTCGCCGAGGCGCTCATCGATATCGGCATCCGCGCGAATCTGTGTTTTGAGGTCACGGACCGCGATGGTCCTGTGAAGCGTGACGAGGGACTCGCCGAGAACGAGACCTTCGGCCGGCGCGTTGCCGCCGAGCACGCCTCCGCCGAAGGGGAGAGGCTCCTCACGTCCAGCGTCGGCCTCCACGCGAGCTTCACGCTCGATGATGAGACGCTCGACCGGGCTTCTGCGCTCGCGCGGGAGCTGGGTGTCGGGTGTCACATCCACGCCGCAGAGGACCGGGCGGATGTCGACGACAGTCTGGAGCGGTGCGGGAAGCGCGTGATCGAACGTCTCCACGACCACGGTATTCTCGGGGACCGCAGCATCGCCGTCCACGGGATCCACCTCAGCGATGCGGAGTTCGGTCTCCTCAAGGAGACGGACACGATCGTCGTGCACAACCCGCAGTCGAACATGAACAACGCGGTCGGACGCTCGAACGTCGTTCGCATGCTCGACGAGGGATTGCTTGTCGGGCTTGGAACCGACGGCTTCACCGGAAGCATGTTCGATGAGATGAAGGTTGCGAACCTCATCCATCGCCACGACGCGGGAGACCCCCGGGTCGGCCACGATGTGGCGATGCGGCTCTGCATACAGAACAACCCGAGCATCGCCTCCCGCCTGGTCGGCGACCGGGTCGGCGTGCTGGAGCGGGGCGCCCTGGCCGACGTCATCGTGCTGGACTACGATCCGCCGACACCGCTTGTCGACGGCAACTTCGGCGGTCATCTCATCTTCGGTCTGACCGGCGGCATGGTGAACACGGTTGTCATCAATGGTTCGGTCGTCTACCGGGACCGCGAGTTCCTGACGGTCGATGCCGTGGCGACACGGGCTCGCGCTCGTGAACTCGCCGCGGATCTGTGGGAGAGGATGTAGTGATGCGCGGAGCGACGGTCACGGGTCTGAGGTGCGCGAAATGCGACGCGGAGCACGGCGCCATGGAGGCGGGCTTCACCTGCCCCGATTGCGGGCCGGACGGGATCCTGGATGTGCTCTACGACTACGATGAAGTCGCGAAGCACATCAGCCGCGAGACGCTCGGGGCTTCGCAGGAGCACTCGCACTGGCGCTATCTACCGCTCCTGCCTGTGAAGTCGATGGCGTCGGCGCCCCGACCGCGGACCGGTTGGACGCCGCTCTACCATCTGCCCGGCCACCTGGGGCTCTCGGGAGTCCATATCAAAGACGACAGCGGCAACCCGACGGCGTCGCTGAAGGACCGTGCGACGTCGGTCGCACTCGCGCGCGCCCGTGATGAGGGCGTGACCGCCTTGGCGGCGGCGTCGACCGGCAACGCCGGATGTTCCCTCGCCGGGTTCTCCGCAGCTGAGGGTCTGCCGTGCTACATCTTCGTGCCGAAGACCGCGCCGCGGCCCAAGGTGGCGCAGCTGCTGGTCTACGGGGCCACCGTCTTCTCGGTCGATGGCAGCTACGACGACGCCTTCGATCTCGCGATGAAGGCCATCGAGGCGTTCGGATGGTACAACCGCTGCTGCGCCGTCAACCCGTACCTCGTCGAGGGCAAGAAGACGGTCGCCTTCGAGATCTGTGAACAGCTCGGTTTCCGCGCGCCCGACCGCGTGTTCGTTCCGGTCGGCGACGGGTGCATCATGAGCGGGACATACAAGGGATTCGCGGAATTCGAGCGGCTCGGTCTCATCGACCGGGTGCCCGAGCTCATCGGCGTCCAGGCCGAGGGCGCGAGCCCGGTCAAGGCCGCGTTCGAGTGCGGGGGTGATGTCGTCCCGTGTGAGGCGTGCACGTGCGCGGACAGCATCGCGGTCGGCCACCCGAGGAACTGGCGGAAGGCCGTCAAGGGTGTCCGGGCAAGCGGTGGCCGGATGATGACGGTCACCGATGATGAGATCCTCAGCGCGATCGCGTCGCTCGCAGGCTCGACCGGCATCTTCGGTGAGCCGGCCGGCGTGACCGCCTACGCGGGACTCGTGAAGGCCGTCGCAGAGGGTGCGGTCGGAGCCGACGAGACGATCGCCGTGCTGATGACAGGCAGCGGTCTCAAGGACACCGAGAGCGCGATGCGCTCGGTTGGTGAGCCGGTGTCGATCGGCTGTTCGCTCGCGGACGTGGAGCGGGAGCTGGCCACCCGACGGTAGGGTCTCCGCGACCGTGGCGGCGTCCACGGGGTCGCGCGAGTCGGAATCATGGCAAGAGGAGGTCGGGCGTGCTCGTGACACTGACCGTCAACGGAAGTCCCAGGAGCGCCGAGGTCGACTCGGCCGCGTCGCTCCTCACACTTCTCCGCACGGGCCTCGGCCTGACCGGGACGAAGCAGGGGTGCGGCAACGGTGAGTGTGGCGCGTGTACGGTGTTGCTCGATGGCGAGCCGGTGAACTCGTGTCTGGTCTTCGCCGCACAGTGTGAGGGCCGCAGCGTGCTCACGATCGAGGGGCTCTCGGAGTCCGGGGAGCTTGACGGCATCCAGCGCGCGTTCGCCGACGCAGGTGCTGTCCAGTGCGGGTTCTGCACGCCGGGTATGATCATGTCCGGGAAGGCGCTTCTCATGAGGAACCCGCGACCGACGCGCGAGGAGATCGCCGTGGCGATCTCCGGGAATCTCTGTCGCTGTACCGGGTACGTCAAGATCGTCGACGCGCTCGAGCAGGCGGCCGAGCAGGGAACGACCGAGGAGAACTGATTCGCACATCGTCGCCGAGTCGCGCGATATGCAACTCCGGAACGCCGGGGTATCGAAGCAGCGGAATGTGACTGGAGGATGATACGCGATGGAGTACGCGCAGAAGGACAATCTGATCTTCATCCGTCTGCACCAGGGCGAGGATCTGTTCGAGAAGCTGACGGATATCTGCACGGCATGCAACGTGAAGACGGGTGTGGTCATCTCGGGGATCGGCATGCTCAAGCAGTCCGAGCTCAAGTTCTACAAGAAGTACGGCGAGTACTCCGAGGTGCTCTTCCCGGAGCCGCTCGAGCTCGTGTCGCTCACGGGCAACATCATCTTCCAGGAGGGCGAGCACCAGTTCCATTTGCACGCCGTGCTTGCGAAGCCGGACAAGTCGTCGGTCGCCGGCCACCTCGGCAAGGGCAAGGTCAACGTCACCAACGAGATCGTTATCATGACGACCGACCTGGCGGCCCGCCGCGAACTCGATCCTGACACGGGCCTCATGGCTCTGACGTTCAAGTAGGGAGGCGCCATGAGTCCTACGCCGGTTGAGCTCAAAGAGGTCGCAACGATTCTCAGGCGGGACGTCCTGACGATGCTGCTCGAGGCCGGTTCCGGTCATCCCGGCGGATCGCTCTCGTGTGTCGACATCCTCGCCGTGCTGTACTGGCAGGCGATGAGGGTCAACCCAGAGCGTCCGACGTGGGAGGACAGAGACCGACTCATCCTCTCGAAGGCACACGCGGCGCCCGCGCTCTACGCCGCGCTCGCGCGACGCGGGTACTTCGACGTCCGCGAGCTTCTCACGTTCCGCAAGCTCAAGTCGAAGCTCCAGGGATTTCCGGACATGCAGAAGACTCCCGGGATCGATGCGTCGGTGGGTTCGCCGGGGCAGGGGCTCTCCATTTCCAACGGGCTCGCGATCGCAGCCCGCCGCGACCGCAGGAACTTCCGCATCTACTGCCTGATGGGTGACGGTGAGGCGCAGGAGGGGCAGACGTGGGAGGCGGCCATGACGGCCGCGCACCACGGGATCGACAACGTCTGTGCGGTTATCGACCGCAATCACATGATGGGCGACGGCAACACCGAGGAGATCGCGTCGCTCGCACCGCTCGGCGACAAATGGAAGACCTTCAACTGGCACGTTATCTCGGTGGACGGACATGACGTCGAGGCTCTCTCGGCCGCGTTCAACGAGGCTTCGTCCATGAAGGGGAAGCCGACCGTCGTCATCGCGAAGACCGTCAAGGGCAAGGGCGTTCCATTCATGGAGAACCGCCCCGAGTGGCACGATCGGAAGCTCACGGAGGACCTCTACGAAGAGGCGATGCGGGCGCTCGCGTAACCGCCGGGGGATATCACATGGCAGAGATGGGATTGGTGGATGTACATCACAGCGCCGTGAAGCTCGAGGCGACCAACCGCGGCTACGAGCGGGGTCTTATCGAGCTGGCCGAGCGGGGGGCGGACATCATCGTGATGGACGCGGACCTCGCCGGGTCGAGCGGCACGGGCGAGTTCCGGAAGCGATTTCCGGATCGCTTCATGGACATCGGGTTGTGCGAGCAGGACATGCTCGGAACGGCGGCGGGACTCGCGCTCGCCGGAAAGTGCGTCTATGTTACGACGCACGGGATGCTGGCGGCGGGGAAGGCGTGGGACATTATCCGGTCGACCATCTGCTACGGCGCGCTCAACGTGAACATCTGCGGCGCCGATGCGGGGCTCTCCGCCGGTGGTGCCGGCGGGTCACGACAGTCGCTCGAGGACGTGGCGGTGATGCGGACCCTGCCGGGGATGACGGTCGTCGTCCCGGCCGATTCACTCGAGGCGAAGAAGGCGACGATCGCCGCCTCGCGGATCCCCGGACCGGTCTATCTTCGGTTCGCGGCGGCGCGGGTGCCCATTATCACGACCGACATCACGCCGTTCACCGTCGGCAAGGCGGAGGTCTACCGCCGTGGTGACGACGTATCGATCCTCGCGTGCGGAGTCGTCGTCTACGAGGCGATGAAGGCCTCCAGGATGCTCGAGGACAATGGCATCGGTGCACGCGTGATCAACTGTCACACGATCAAGCCGCTCGACCGCTCCATCATCAGCAGGGCGTCGGTGGAGACGGGCGCGCTCGTGACGGTGGAGGAGGGCGCGTCGATCGGCGGGCTCGGCGGCGCGTGCGCGGAGGCGCTGGCGCAGACGGGCCGCGCGACGCCGCTGAAGATCGTCGCCATCGACGACCGCTTCGGCGAATCGGGCGAGCACGAGGAACTGCTGAACACGTTTGGTCTCACGGCGCGTGGCATCTCGGCCGCGGTGAGGGAAGTGATATCTCGGAAGAAGGGCGAACAGCCACAGTCATAGCCGCGGGTACCCCCCGGGCAGCGGAAGGAGACAGCAGATGTTCAAGTTCGCAGAGCGTATGAACCGGCTCGGCACGGAGACGGCGTTCGAGGTTCTCGCGAAGGCGCGGGCCCTCGAGGCGCAGGGGAAGACGATCGTCCATCTCGAGATCGGCCAGCCGGACTTCGACACACCGGACAACATCCGCAAGGCCGCGGTCGATTCGATCTGGGCGGGAGAGACCGGCTACGGTCCCTCGGCCGGCATGATGAAGACGCGCGAGGCCGTCTGCCGCTACCTTGAGAAGGACCGCGGACTGTCGTACTCACCGGACCAGATCGTCATTGCGCCGGGCGGCAAGCCCATCATCTTCTACCCGATCCTCGCGCTCGTCGACCACGGTGACGAGGTCATCTACCCGAACCCGGGTTACCCCATCTACGAGTCGGCCATCAACTTCGCCGGCGGCAAGGCCGTCCCGCTCAAGTACTCCGAGGAGCGCGACTTCCGGTTCGACATCGCCGAGCTCGAGGCGAAGATCAACAAGAACACGAAGATGCTCATCGTCAACTCGCCGCAGAACCCGACCGGCGGCGTACTCGAGGACAGCGATCTCAAGCGGATCGCCGAACTCGCCGTTGAGAACGACGTCGTCGTGCTCTCCGACGAGGTCTACAGCAAGATCGTCTATGAGGGCGAGCATCGTACCATCGCCAGCTATCCGGGCATGCAGGAGCGCACGATCCTGATGGACGCGCACTCCAAGACCTACGCCATGACCGGCTGGCGTCTGGGCTACTCAGCGATGCCTGCGCCGATCGCTGAGAAGTTCACGAAGCTCAACACGAACACGTACTCGCACGCGACGACGTTCGTTCAGACCGCCGGCATCGAGGCGCTCGAGGGCCCGCAGGACGAGGTCGAGAAGATGGTCGGCATCTTCAAGGAGCGCCGTGACGCCATCGTCGACGGGATGAACTCGATCAAGGGGTTCAGCTGTCTCAAGCCGAAGGGCGCGTTCTACGTGTTCCCGAACATCACGGCGACGGGCATCGACTCGCAGACGCTTGCCGACAGGGTTCTCAACGAGGCCGGCGTGGCCTGTCTCTCGGGCACCTGCTTCGGCGCGATGGGCGAGGGTTACCTCCGGTTCAGCTACGCCAACTCGCTCGAGAACATCGAGAAGGGCGTCGAACGCATCCGGAAGATGATGGGATAGAGGCAACATCGCCGACGCACCCGTTTGCGGCGACGCGGCAAGCGGGTGCGTGACGGCAGGCGGCATGGAAGGGGAACTATGGTTTCCGCAGTGGTACTGGCGGCAGGACAGTCGCGACGGATGGGCCGGAAGAAGGAACTGCTGCCGATCGAGGGCACGCCGATGATCCGAGTGGTCATCGAGAAGCTCCTCGGCTCGAGCAGGGTCGATGAGGTCATCGTGGTCCTCGGCGATGAGGCCGACAGCGTCGGCGCCGCGCTCGCGGGTATCATCGATGAGCGCATCGAACTCGTCGGGAACAGACGGTTCGCGGAGGGGATGGGGACGTCGCTCGCACAGGGCGCGAGCGCGTGCTCGTGGGGAACCGATGCGATACTCGTCGCACACGGCGACACGCCGTTCTTCCGCACCGAGGATGTCGATCTCGTCATCGACGCGCACGTGCGTGGCGGAGCGATCGCCGTCCCGGTCAGCGGCGGCAGACGCGGGCATCCGGTGCTTCTCGACGGCTCGTTCCGTGACGAACTCGAGGAACTCGACGGAGACGCCGGCGCCCGGGACATCCTCGAGCGCGAGGCGGCCCGTATCGTCGAGGTCGAACTCGATGATGACGGCTTCCTCGTTGATATCGACACGCCTGAGGACTACGAGGCGGTGAAGGGCGGCATAGCCGGCGCGTAGGCGCAGGCATCCGGCTGAGGCATCACCCCGTGCGGGCCGCGACCGGTGGTCAGGCGCGCGCGGGGGTTTGTCGCTTGGACCGGCTACGGCCAGGGAGCACGAAACGTGGCGCTCAAGCTCGCCGACATCTATCAGGAGATCGCGCGGATGCACCGGGACGGTGTCCCGGGCGTCGTGGCGACCGTCGTCCGCGCCGAGGGATCGACCCCGCGAAGCGCCGGCGCGCGGATGATCGTCTACGCCGACGGGAGGATCACAGGATCCGTCGGTGGGGGCGCGATCGAGGGAACCGTCATCGACGAATCGAAGGCCCTGATCGCATCGGCTGATGCTGCCGACTGCAAGCTCGTGAGGTACGACCTCAACGACGATGTGGGGATGACGTGCGGCGGGAGCATCGAGGTCTTTCTCGAGCCGATCGCCGGTGCGCCGACGGTGACCGTTATCGGCGGCGGCCACGTCGGTCTGGCGGTCGCGAAGATCGCGCGGCAGTCGGGGTTCCGGGTCACCGTTGTTGACGATCGCGCAG
>Ga0180431_10003249_pt1 | contig 21072 bp, 18 predicted proteins | sample SS_ome_11_FD_132459 | JGI IMG/M metagenome (GOLD analysis project Ga0180431, IMG submission 132459) | Hypersaline lake sediment archaeal communities from the Salton Sea, California, USA - SS_1_MS_1 metaG | ecosystem: Environmental > Aquatic > Non-marine Saline and Alkaline > Hypersaline >...
CAGGGTATAAACGCCGGTTGCACAATGATCCGAATTAAGCTATAGCGGTTTGCAAAAAGCCTTACTGGAAAGGCATGAAGAAAAAAGTTGCCTTGAACAGCCTAAATTTGGAGCCGACGGGCGGATTCGAACCGCCTACCTGCTGATTACGAATCAGCTGCTCTACCAACTGAGCTACGCCGGCACAGTAAAAAAATACCTACTTTGTTTATGAATCAAAATCAAGAAAAAATATCAATTAGACAATTGATTGATCGTATTCCCGACAACCATTGTCGCCTGAATTGTACGGGACTGTCGGGATCTGAGCAGGCATATTTTGTGTCCAGGTTATGCACGGCACATAAAGCGTCTGTTGTTGTGGTCGTTCCTTCAACAAAAGATGCAGAACAGCATATGGAGGATCTGAGATTTTTTTTAGGAAAAAACGAATTTCCCCTGGTTTATTTTCCTCCGTATAATATTTTACCTTTTCAACATCTTTCCTACCATAACGAAACCGCAGCCAAGCGTATCAGATCTCTGTACCGTTTGGTCGCGGAGGATGTTCCGAAAATTGTGGTTACCACCGTTAAAGCTTTACTGCAACGGATCATCCCAAAACAGGAACTATGTGATTATGCGGAACTTGTTATGGTGGGAGAAGAGATCGATCGGGACCTGCTGGTCGAAAAACTGATTTCAGGCGGTTATGTTCGATCGGCAATCGTGGAGGAACCCGGAGATTTTTGTGTTAGAGGTGGTATTCTGGACATTTTTTCATCACGGTATTCAAATCCGCTGAGAATCGAATTGTTCGGAGATACTGTGGAATCTTTAAGGTTTTTCTCGGTCGCAAACCAGAGAACCATCAAAAATGTTCAGGAGGGAGTTATTCTTCCGGCCCGGGAGGCTGTATTAAAGTTGGAATGTATCGAACAGATCGTAGGACGTATACGGGAGCAGGCTTCTCTGTTGGATCTCCCGATAACAAAGGTCAGAAGCCTGATTGATCAGATCAGAAATGAGCGGGTGTTCCCTGGGATCGAAGGCCTGATTCCACTCATTTATCCGGATCTTCATACGTTCTTTGATTATATGCCGGGTCATGCACTTTTTATTCTAAAAGAACCGGCTGAACTGGAGAAGGCTGCCGATCAATCACAACAACAGGCATCGAATTGTTTTGTTTCCGCATGCAATGATACCCGACTATGTGTTGAACCGGATCGACTTTATCTCAAGTGGTCAGATGCAAAAAATATTTTAACAAAAAGAAAGTTGCTGACGGTTAAAAAACTTGCCGTGTCAAAGGGCTTTCTTGATAACGGTCAGGCTTCCCGGACATTTAATTTTATCGTTAAAGACAACATGGATATCAGTCTGGAACTTAAGCGCCGCAGGGAAAAGGCTCTTTTTTCCCCACTGGCAAACTGGATCAATGATCAAAAAAAATCTGGATGTGCCGCACTTGTTGTTTGCAAAACCAGAGTCCAGGGCCAAAGAATGAAATCACTTTTAGTGCCATACGGTATCCATCTCAGGTTTATTGACGATTTTTCTAATGTCGAACCGGGGGGAAACCAGGTATATGTGTGCACGAGCCAGGTTTCTTCAGGTTTTGTTTGGCCTGCCGAATCTCTGGCTATCATTACAGACACTGAAATATTTGGGTCAAGACATCGCCCGAGAAGAAAACAGATACAAAAGGTTGAAACTGAGCTGCTTGCATTTGAAGATTTAAAAAAAGGGGACCTTGTCGTTCACATTGAACACGGAATAGGGCAATATAACGGTCTGGTAAAATTGAGACTGAACGGGTCGACCAATGATTTTCTTTTGATTGTCTATAAAAATGAAGACAAGCTCTACCTGCCTGTGGATCGCATGAGTATGGTTCAGAAATACATTGGTGTGGATGGTATCGAGCCTGTATTAGATAAAATGGGCGGCAAATCATGGGATCGGATCAAAGCCAGGGTAAAAAAATCCGCGGAGAAGATTGCCGGAGAACTCTTGAAACTTTACGCCGAGCGCAAGATAAAGCAGGGCCATGCGTTCAGAGACGTAGATACTGATTTTTTCGATTTTGAAGCCGGTTTTCCTTACGAAGAGACATCAGACCAGATTACCGCCATTGAAGACGTTCTCAATGATATGAAAGCATCCATTCCAATGGACAGACTGGTATGTGGTGATGTGGGATATGGTAAGACTGAAGTGGCGTTGCGCGCATCGCTTATGGCGGTCAGTGACGGGAAACAGGTTGCCGTGCTTGTCCCGACCACTGTGCTTGCAGAACAACATTTTGCCACGTTTTCCGGCCGTTTTGAGCGCTACCCGGTTAATATTGCATGTTTGAACCGATTCCGTTCCATAGGAGAACAGCGCAAGATTATCGGTGACCTGCAAGCCGGTAAGATCGATATTGTTATTGGAACTCACCGGCTGCTTCAGAAAGATGTAGAATTTAAAGACCTGGGACTTCTGGTGCTGGATGAAGAGCAGCGTTTCGGCGTCAAACACAAGGAGAGGCTGAAAAAAATAAAAAGTACAATGGATGTTCTTGCCTTAACAGCGACGCCAATTCCAAGAACGCTCCACATGTCCTTGATGGGAGTACGGGACATAAGTGTAATTTCAACTCCACCCGAACATCGCAAATCTATTATCACCTATATTTCTGAAATAGATGATGCTATTATTTTGGAAGCCATACTCAATGAGTTAAACAGAAGCGGCCAGATATTTTTTGTTCATAACAACATTCACAGTATTTGGGCCATGGCAAAGCATTTGCAGGAACTGGTACCCGGGGTCCGGCTTGATGTGGCCCACGGTCGTATGGATAATGATGCGCTGGAGCATGTAATGCTTCGTTTTATGAATAAAGAGATAGACTTGTTGGTCTGTACCTCTATAATAGAATCAGGTCTTGATATTTCTTCCGCCAACACCATATTAATCAATCGGGCGGACAGATTCGGACTGGCTCAAATTTACCAATTACGGGGTCGTGTGGGGCGGCTTGATGAACAGGCCTATGCGTATCTTTTTATACCCAACGAAAGCACATTGACTAACGATGCCAGAAAACGTCTGAAGGTATTGATGGAACACAGTGATTTGGGTTCCGGCTTTCAAATTGCCATGAGTGATTTGCAAATAAGAGGAGGAGGGACAATTCTGGGAGCTTCCCAGTCCGGCCATATTGCCGCAGTCGGCTATGACATGTTCCTAAAACTGATGGAGAATTCGATGGCTGAGTTGAAAGGGGAGGAGGTTCAAGAAAGTCTGGAACCGGAAATTAACATGGCTATGCCTGCTTCAATACCTGAATCGTATATACACGATATCGACCAGCGTCTTTCAGCATACCGTCGTCTGACCAAGATAACAGAATTAGATAAAATCGCTGATTTTAAAACAGAGATGGTGGATCGCTTCGGTGCTTTACCGGTTGAGACTTCAAATCTACTTTTTAAAATCGTACTCAGAGTATTGGCCATAAAGGCTGGCGTGAAACGGCTCGATTTGAGAGGCTCACGGCTTTCCATTTATTTTTCAGAGGTTCACCAAAAAAATCCTACGGGAGTTCTCGATAGGATTGCTTCCGCAGGCAGCCCGTTTGAATTTACCAAAGACCATTTGCTAACCGCCAAGCTTTCAAAAACAAGTAGAGTCGGTCTGTTGACTCAGACTAAAAATATCTTGAAACAAATCATACAACATGTTAACAATTAGAAATTTAAGTGATTTTGTCGTTAAAGAATACTTTTTCAATCATGAGATATTTTAACACGTTTATGGTTTTCGTCGGTTTTTTATCGATCATTTACACCTTAGCCGGGTGTGCTGACTCTAAATCTAAAGACGGTGATAAATTTTTCATCCGGGTTGGAGACAGTACGATAACCGTATCTGATTTCAACAGGGCATTTGAGATTGCCAAAGCCTCTTATTCCCATAATGCAATGCAGCAACCCGATACTGCCAGAGAAGCTCAATTGCGCTTTGTTAAACAGATGACCGAAGAGATGATTTTACTGGAAAGGGCCAAAGATATCGGCATTAAAATTACAGAAGCAGAACTTCAAAAGGCGGTTGAAGATATAAAACAGAATTATCCAGAAAATGTATTTGATCAGGTATTGCTCGAATATGCCGTGCCTTACCCATCATGGGAAAAGAGATTAGAGGCTCGATTACTCATGGAAAAGGTTGTTGCCAAAGAGTTGGGTGACCAGATCCTAGTAACTCCCGATGATATATCCAAGTATCATGAAGCGCATCACAAAAATGATAATTTAACAGCGGGTATGAAAGAAGAGTCAAAAGATGTAAATGAAACCATAATAAGAAATTTGCGCAGGAAAAAGATTGAAGAAGCGTATACGCCTTGGATAAAAAAGCTTCAAAAAGAATACATCATTGAAATAAATAAAACACAGTGGAAAAAAATCATTGGTTCGTAAACAAAGTTAACCGCTTTAAAATTTTATCCCCATATATAGCGGGATGAACAAAGCGAACGAGTATCCATTCATAAATATGGATTTAACCGGGCAAGCAAAAAGACCATTTATGGATGGACACGAAACTAAGTTATGGGTTTTCATAGTCATGAGTAACCGTTTTACAGGTTGGGTTTATTGTTTAATATACACCCTTTATTTTTTAACGTTTGGTTTTCTCTTTGTTGCTAACGGGGAAAATGCAGAAGTCGTTGAACGGATTGTAGCGATAGTCAATGACGACATTATTACACTTTTCGAGCTGAACCGATCCTTTAAACCTTATGCAGAGAAAATCCGCGCACTCGGTTATTCAACCGACAGGGAGCGTGAGATGCTCTACAAGGTGAGGGAGGATATGCTCAACCAGCTTATTGATCAGAAACTTAAAGATCAGGAGATAAAACGCTATAAAATTGAAATCGGTGAACAAGAGATAGATCAAACCATTGAACGGATTAAAGAAGCGAGTTTTTATACGGATGAAGATTTAAGAGGTGCATTGGCTAAAGATGGACTAACAATGAAGGATTATCGTGAGCGGATAAAGGAACAGATGCTCAGGACAAAGCTGGTCAACCTTAAAGTAAAATCTAAAATTGTAATTACACAAGAGGACATAACATCTTATTACGAAAATCACCCAGATAAGTATGGCGGGACGAAAAAATATCATCTTTACAACATCACTATAAAAGCACCACTATTCGCCGATGAAGAAGAGAAGCTGAAGATTAAAGCGAGAATGGATGAAATTTTAGAAGAATTAAACACAGGAAAATCCTTTGAAACCATGATCAATAGCTATTCTGAATCATCTCTGGATGTTGAGGGCGGTGATCTGGGTTTGTTCCGGCTTGATGAGCTTTCTCCACAGTTGCGAGATGCCATAAAAGATATGAAGGCAGATGAGTTTACCCCTGTGCTTGATACCGACCTGGGATTTCAGATTTTTTTTGTTAAAGAGATAGTGAAAACTTCAGGAAAGCCTCTGGAAGAAGTGTCACCCGAGATCGAAAAAATACTATTTAATGAAATTGTTGAAGAAAAATTTCAATCATGGATTAAGGAGTTACGTAATCAGTCTGTTATAAAAATTATCAAATAGTTCCATATTATCCTATGCCAAGTGATCGCACTAAAATACTTATTGATAGCATCAAGAGATTGTTGAGACGGAATGCTTTAACCCATCTTAGAAAGATTGTTGACAAGACACATGCGGCGGATTTGTCCGCGGTGTTCCGTTCGTTGTCACTTCCCAACCAGCATAAACTCTTTGAAATGATAGAGGGGAGTGAGCAAAAGGGCGCCCTCTTCAGCGAACTGGATGAAGATACTTTTCTTGCACTCAATGAAGGCATTGAAATTGATGAGATGGTTGAAATTTTTGAACACATGCCCACCGATGATGTGGCCGACCTGTTGGGACGTTTGCCCGAAGAAAGGTCCGATGCCATTATAGAACGTATGAAAAAGGAGAGTTCCGAAGAGGTTGAAGGTCTGCTACACTATGGCGATGATACTGCCGGCGGGATCATGGTTCCTGATTTTATTGCCTTGCGAGAAAATAAAACGGCCAGGGAAGCCATCGAGTCCCTTCAGAAAGAACATCTGGATGTGGAGATGCCGTTTTATCTTTATGTGGTTGATTCAAATAGCAAATTAATAGGCGTCAGTTCTTTAAGGCAATTGGTGGTGGTTCCCCCTGAGACACCTCTTAAAGATTTTATGGCAACAGACGTTTTTACCGTCAAAACTGATATGGATCAGGAAGAGGTGGCAAAAATAGTCGCCCGTTATGATATTCTTGCGGTACCGGTAGTAGATGACACAAACCAGTTAGTGGGTATTGTCACCGTAGATGATATTATCGATATCATCGGAGACGAGGCTACGGAAGATATTTTAAAAATGGCTGGTTTGGGCGGCGAGGAGTTTATCGAAACACAGTCTGTTATCAGAAGCACAAGGATCCGCCTGCCGTGGCTTTCTGCAAGCTGTATCGGTGGTATTGTTGCATTTTTTATTATAGGCCATTTTGAAGGAAGTTTGAGCAAGTTTGTATATCTTGCCGCCTTTATTCCGGTCATCATGGGAATGGGCGGCAATATCGGCACCCAGACTTCCACCATTGTGGTGCGGGGCCTTGCAACCGGGCGCCTTAACATTAGAGATACTTGGTCCGTGGTCTTCAAGGAATTTGCCATCGGTTTTATACTGGGTATGGTTTATGGATTTCTGGTGGGTTCGGTGGCCCAGCTTCGATACAGTATGTTTCAAGTTGCCATATCCGTCGGACTCGCGGTGATCAGTTCCATGTCTATTGCTGCCCTGGTCGGTTCTTTGGTTCCCATGGGATTTGCAAAGATAAATATCGATCCTGCCATAGCCTCCGGTCCTTTTGTAACCACAGCCATCGATATTATCAGTGTCGCTTTCTATTTTATAATCGCCACAACACTTCTTGGTATATGAAAAGATGTCAAGCTTTTCAACGCCTGCCATCATGCTTCGCCGGATCGATTTTGGAGATTATGATTTAATTATTACCTTTTTTACTCTAAACAAAGGAAAAATTTCAGTAATTGCAAAGTCCGCCAAAAAAAGCACCAAACGATTTGCAGGCATACTGGAACTCTTTTCGGTTTTGGACGTGGTATACAGTATCGGCAGGGGCAAAGGACTGCCCATTCTTCAGGAAGCAACATTAAAGCATGCTTTTTCCAACATCAGATCCAAAATAATAAAAACAGCTTATGCCAGTTATTGGGCTGAATTGATCAATCAATGGATGGAAGAAGGTCAAAAACAGGTTCGGCTTTTTCAACTGTTTCGGCATGTTCTAAGCGAACTCGATCTGGACCATACCTCCGAAGAGGCGCTTTCCATCCTGTTTCAAATAAGATTTATGACAATAGCCGGACTGGGTCCAAATTTAAAACAGTGCAGCATCTGCCAAGCTGAAATTGAGAAGATGAAAGAATCTAGGATTAAATTTGATCTTTCAAAGGGAGGGATTATATGTGATGGCTGTGCTTCCGGAGATTCACAGAAGATATTTCTTTCAAAGGGAACCATTAAACATCTTTTGTGGATCCAAAGGGGGGATTTAACAAGAGCCGCTCGAATCAAATTTGCTTCCCAGGCCTTAACGGAAAGTCTGAAGTTTTTAGAGGCATTTGTGCCTTATCATCTGGGGAAAGAACCCCGAAGTTTAAAATTTTTACGGCAGATTAGAGGATAACAAAAAGTCAGATGACGGAGGGCAGAGGTCGAAACTTGAAAGACAGAATGGAAATTCAGCACCTGTCACGCAATACCCAACGCACAACAGACCCTTTAAAAAGTATCATTGAATCGCATCAAATTGAAGCATCGGCCCCTTGTCGGATTGACATGGGAGGGACGCTGGACATCAGTACGTTTTATTTTCCGCTCAGGCATCTTTCCCCATGCACCGTTAACATGGCCATCGATTTGAAAACTCGGATACGATTTTTCCCCTATGACAAAGGTATGGTAAAAATATCTTCAAAAGGTTTTACCAGTGCGGAATATCCTCTCGATGAATCTCCTTTTGATCATCCCTTGGGGCTGATGTTTGCCATTGCAGCCTATTTCAGGGCCGACGGTATACATATTGATATTCACTCTTCATCACCGCCACGCAGTTCATTAGGAGGATCATCCGCAGCGGCAGTGGCGCTTGTCGGCGCCTTTTCATATATTTTTGAGCAAACCGGTGTGAAGCCGCTTTCCAGGCTTCAGATTGCAGTGCTTGCCCAAGCCTTAGAAGCAAGCGTAGCCGGCGTACCGTGCGGACTTCAGGACCAGCTCGCAGCGGTATATGGCGGTGTTCATGCCTGGACCTGGCAAGAAGGCGTAGGAAAGCCATATTTTAAGAAAAAGGTCATTGTAAGGAGAGAATCTTTTAATGATCTTAAACGTCACCTGCTGCTGGCATACTGCGGTGTGCCACACGAATCAAAGGATATTAATAAAAAATGGGTCCGGCAATTTCTTGAAGGAAAAAATCGTGAGCTTTGGGCCGAAATCGTTGCATGCACACAAAAATTTGCCCAAGCTTTAAATGCCCTGAATTTTAAAGAGGCTTCGGCCTTAATGAACCGGGAAACGAACCTCAGGAGAGAAATGACTCCCGAGGTACTTGATGATGTTGGGGAAGAACTTGTAGATTCTGCCGTAAATAACAGATGTGGTGCGCGATTCACGGGTGCCGGGGGTGGCGGCTGTATTTGGGCGATGGGTGAAATCGAGGATATTGACAAATTAAAGGGGATATGGGAAAAAGTTCTTTCAAGCAGAAAGGACGCCCGTCTGTTGGATGTAACGATAGATTCAGAAGGGTTGTTGTGCAACATTCAAAAATAACAACGAGTTAGTGAGGGAGAAGAAATGAATTTTCAGGATGTTATTATGTCGTTAGAGAAGTTCTGGGCTCAAAAGGGGTGTGTTGTGGCCCAACCTTATGATATTGAAGTTGGCGCCGGAACATTTCATCCAGCCACTCTGCTGAGGGCGCTTGGTCCTGAGCCTTGGAATGTCGCTTATGTCCAACCTTCACGGCGGCCCACAGACGGTCGCTACGGTGATAACCCGAATCGGTTGCAGCATTACTATCAGTATCAAGTAATACTGAAACCTTCTCCTTATGATGTGCAGCAGCAGTATTTGCATAGCCTTAAGGTGCTTGGGATCGATCCTCTTGAACATGACATAAGGTTTGTGGAAGACGACTGGGAATCGCCGACCCTGGGTGCCTCCGGACTCGGATGGGAAGTTTGGCTGGATGGTATGGAAATTACCCAGTTTACCTATTTTCAGCTCTGCGGTAGTGTCGAATTGTTTCCCATATCCGTGGAACTTACTTACGGATTGGAACGTATTGCCATGTATCTTCAAGGCGTTGACAACGTTTATGACCTGAAATGGAACGATGATGTCACTTATGGTCATGTCCATCATCAGCAAGAAGTGGAGCAGTCGACCTATAATTTTGAGAAGGCCAATATAGGAATGCTACTCGAATTTTTTGATAAATACGAAGCTGAAGCCGAACGCATGATTAAGGAAAAGTTGGTTCTTCCTTCTTATGAATACTGCCTGAAATGTTCACATACATTTAACCTTCTGGATGCTCGCGGTGCCATCAGCGTTATGGAGAGAACCAGTTATATCGGACGAATAAGAAACCTCGCCAGAGCCTGTGCGGAAGCATATCTGGAGCAAAGAAAAGAGATGGGGTATCCCCTGATCAACAAGTAAAAAGGATATTAAAGGCGGTACCGTTTATAAGATGATGCTTAATGGATGATGTAAGATCAATGGTGCATGAATCATGAGTACTCCAATTTAAATTCTGCACCAGATTAAATAAAACAGAGGTGGATATGGAAACTTTATTGCTTGAAATAGGGACGGAAGAGATACCGGCAGGTTACATTGAACCTGCCCTAGATGTCATATCATCAATGCTGCTGAAAAAAATGACCGATGCCCGTATCGACCACGGCAGTGCCAGAATTTTTGCAACTCCGAGACGGCTTGCAGTGGAAATAAAAAAAGTTGCAGCCAAACAAAAATCCTTAATTTCAGAAGTTGTGGGACCTCCTGAAAAAGTCGGATTTAATGAAAAGGGCCAACCCACAGTGGCGGCGAAAAAATTTGCTGAAAAGGTCGGAGTATCGGTAAATGCTTTAATGGTAAAAGATACGAACAAGGGGCGTTATTTGTGTGCAAAAGTTACGGAACGCGGCCTTCCAACCCGGACGTTGCTAAAAAACATCCTGCCGGAAGTGATTCTTGCCACACCGTTTCCCAAGACCATGAAATGGGCTGAGCTTGATATTCAATTTGCCAGGCCCATACATTCGATATTGGCCCTTTTGGGAGAGAACGTAATTTCTTTTAGCCTGGGAGACATAAAAAGCGGAAGATATACGTATGGGCATTACTTTATGAATAATACCAAAATAAAGATTTCTAACCCCAAGGACTATATTAAGACCCTACGTTCCGCAAAAGTACTGGTCGATCTTCAAGGACGTAAAAAAAGTCTTGAGAAAGAGATCGATAAGGTTGCAAAAAAAGTCGGCGGTAAGATCTTGCCTGATGATGAACTGGTTGACATTGTAAAAAACCTTGTCGAATATCCTGTGGCTACGGTGGGCAAATTTGATAAAGAATTTCTGGAAGTCCCCAGTGAGATACTGATTACCGCCATGCGAGAACACCAAAAGTATTTTGCCGTGATAGACAGTAAAGGAGATCTCATGCCCTGTTTTGTGGCGGTAAACAATACCCGTACTAAAGATATGAACCTAGTGGCAACCGGGCATGAATGGGTGCTGAGAGCCCGACTTGCGGATGCTCAATTCTTTTATAAAAGTGATCTGGAGTATTCCTCTGAAGATAGAGTTGAAAAACTAAAAGGCGTTCTTTTTCAGGCAAAACTCGGGTCCATGTATGAAAAGGTTGAGCGTCTTCAAAAAATGGTGGGATTTCTGGCAGATAACGTTGAAGAGGGGTCGGATTTGAAAAAGCATGTTACCCGGGCTGCCTGGTTATGCAAGGCTGATCTTGTTAGCCATGTTGTGGTTGAATTTCCCAAACTTCAGGGCATTATGGGCAGGGTTTATGCTTCTGTTACAAAAGAACCCGATGCAGTGGCTCGGGCAATAGAAGAACATTACCGGCCGATTTATTCAGGGGGAAAACTTCCTGAAACCCCGGCAGGCGCGATTCTCGCCATTGCCGACAAGATCGATAATATATGCGGATTTTTTTCCGTAGGACTTATTCCCACCGGCGCTTCTGATCCATACGCGCTTCGGAGGCAAGGTATCGGTATTGTTCACATCATGATTGATAAAGGCCTTTCATTTTCTTTAAGGGATATGATTGAAAAGAGCATAAAGCTTTTCGGCATAAAGGGCGCTAAGAAGATTCGGGAGATTGCTGACAAAGTAAACACCTTTTTGTATAACCGCATGACACATCAGCTGGCTGAAGAAGGATTTTCAAAAGATGTCATCGCTGCGGTTACAAGTGTATCAGTGGATAATGTTCCTAATGTATGGAACCGGGTGCAGGCGCTACAGGATCTTAAGACCGCCCCGGATTTTGAGCCCCTGGCCGTTGCTTTCAAGCGAATCGTCAATATCATAAAAAAGGCCAAGGCCTTTAAGGCAACATCAGTAAATGAAAGTCTTTTTCAACATGATTCCGAGTCTGTTCTTTATTCGGACTATAAAAAAGTCGAAAAAAAGGTTTCAGACAGTCTTGACAAAGGAGATCTGGCACAGGCTCTGCATGAGATCGCTTCCCTCCGGGATTCGGTAGATGCTTTTTTTGATGGTGTTTTGGTCATGGCAAAAGAGACAAAAATACGCAGCAACAGACTTTGTTTGCTCAAGCACATAGCAGATCTATTTGGAACTATAGCAGATTTTTCAAAAATATCGACTTAGTTCCTTAAAATCGAATTTTGTGTATTTTGTGACAAAAAGGTTTGATCAAACCACGAAGTCCACGAAGGTTATATATTTTATTCTTCTTTTCCTTCGTGATCTTTGTGGTAAAAATAAAAATGCAAAGATTCGAATTTTTAAAAAACGATTATGTTCAGGGGTTTCCGGCCAACTGCGGGTTTGAAGTTGAGAGGGTGGCTTACGGGATATTTGAATCACGTTTAAAAATTCGTTCGGTGCACCGCCAGCAAGATGGTTTTGTTCATGCCGGTGTCATTGCCACCATGGCTGATCATACGGCCGGTTATGCGGCTTTTACCACGGTTTCTGAAGACTATCGAATCCTTACCATTGAGTTCAAAATTAATTACTTTAAGCCTGCCGTTGGCGAATTGATGATCTGTCGTTCAAAAATTATCAATAATGGTAGAAAAATCAAGGTGTCGGAATCTGAAGTTTTTTCTGTATCTCAAGGCCAGGAAAAACTTGTATCAAAAGCCATGGTCACTTTAATTGCCGTGCCGACTGATAATTTGTTTTAAAATATTCTGTTAACGAAAAACGGAGTGCCGACAACTTCCCATTGTGTGTTTTGCAAAGGTCTCAAAGAAGAATTTCCATTCCTTCCCTCGCCACCACGATTTCAAGTGTAGATTGATTTTCCATATGTTCATGGCAACGTTTTTCAAGTGCAAACAGTTCCTGATCTGTTCGTGGCGGGTCATGGTGAAAAAGAACGATTTTTTTTACTCCGGCCTCAAGGGCGGAATGGATTGCATGTTCAAAATAAGAATGGCCCCATCCTATTTTTGATGAAAAGTATTCTTTTTGAGTGTACTGACAATCATGAATAAGAATGTCTGCACCACGGAAAAAATCCAGCAGCTTTTGGTTTTCTTCTCTGACGGCTTCTTCTCCTTTCTTGCTTGCAACCGGATCATAATCCGGGGCGTTTGTGTCTGTGGAGAAGACGTTTCTAAATGGCTCTGTGTCAAAGGCGGTACAGAGGACCTTGCCTTTGAATTCAAAGCGGTACCCCAGACAAAGAAGCGGATGGTTTAAGTATTTTGTTCTCAGAGTAATCCCGTCACCCAGATCCATTTCGCATTCACCCAGCGGGAAGTAATCGATATCTGCTTTAAGTTCACCATGCAATACCGGAAAGTAACGGTATCTAAGCAGGTTCCCCATAACATCTTCAATGGTGTCTTCCTCAAATGTTATCGGTCCATACACCTTCAATTGTGTACCTTCAATATAGATCGGTTGGAAAAAGGGAAAACCGATGATGTGATCCCAATGGGTATGGGTTATGAATATTTCGGTTTTAATGGGTCCTTTTGGGAGATCATTTTCGGCCAGCTGGTCTCCCAGTGGACGGATGCCGGTACCGGCATCAATGATAATGAGCCTGTCTTTTTTGCCGAACCGGAGTTCTAAGCATGAGGTGTTACCCCCAAATTCTACTGTTTCTCTTCCGGGAACTGCAATGGAGCCACGAACCCCCCAGAAACGAACTTTCATAGTATGCTCCTTATCGCGCGACTTTCAAAAATATTTGGGCTTTTTCTATTTCTTGAGCGACTTCTTCAGAAAGATCATGCAAATAATCAAATGTTGTGTCCGGGCCAACAGAAAAGTACTGAAATACCTGGGGCCAAAGGTCTTCCATAGACGGGTCTCCGGAGAAACCGATACCCGATCTTTTTACAAAATAGTTGGCAAGAATTATGGTATAAAGAATATCTTTTTGTTCGCCGTTATAGGTTTCCGGGGAATGATGAAAGGAGACGGTATCTATAATTTCAGTTCCCAGCCTCCAGTTTTCCGCAATGAGATTTCCAGCTAGGGCATGATCTATCCCCAGAATCTGTCTTTCTGAAATAGAGAGAGATTGATGCTCTCTGTCGGAAATCTCCATCGCCAGCCGATACTCATCAGAGAATTTTCCATTTAACGGTATCTTTCCGATATCGTGCAATAGACCGGCAATAAAATATCCTTCCAATTTCTTGGGATCTACATTCCGTTTTTTGGCAATCAGTTTTGAAATAACACCGACCCCGAGAGAATGTCTCCAGAACCCATCCATGTCAAGTGCTTGAAAATTATTTCGACTCCCAAAAGTGCCCATCACCGCGAGGCCGAGGGCAAGATTTTTCACTGTATTCATACCCAGCATAATAATTGCCCTTACCGGAGAGACAATTTCATGCGCGAAACCAAAGTAGGCTGAGTTGACAAGTTGCAAAACCTTTCCGGATAACACAGGATCCAAACTGATGACCTTGCTCAGATCCGCAGGAGATGTGTTTGCATCATGGCAGATTTCCATGACTTTGTTGACAGTTACCGGGAAACTGGGCAATTTTTTAATATAAGACCGAAGTATTTCTAATCTTTTATTAGATTCCATGTGATAGTGATTACCTCATCCGATTATAATGGCGCGCCTTTTTTTACGAAGCCTGAGGTTATAATTTTATATGCTCCAGGAAAACCTTCATTTTAAGCGTAGCCTCGGCGGTCTTTTCAAACTGCTCGGTCACATCTGACACAAAGAGCCTGAACGCTCCTTTTTTGCCCAGAAAATTATCAACTTCCGGATGCGCATCCAAAAAATCCTTAACATTTTCTGCAAGAGCAATGGAAGAGTCGATGACGGCTACCTTTTTCCCGATTTTTCTTTGAATTTTATCCAGCAAAAGAGGATAATGGGTGCAACCCAGAATAAGCGTATCTATTTGCCTTACTTTTAAAGGATACAAATATTTTTTAAGTATCATCACCGTTTCCGGTTTTTTCAGCCATCCCTCTTCTACCAAAGGAACCAGAAGCGGACAGGCAACGGAATAGACCTTTGCCGCCGGTTTTATTGCCTGGATTTTTTTTTCGTAAATCCCGCTTTTAACCGTCGCCCGGGTTCCGATAACCCCGACGATTAGATTTCTGGAGTTTTTAACTGCTTTTTCCGATGCCGGAGATATAACTTCGAATATAGGAATATCAAAGTTTTTAGCCACATGATCGGAAGCGACACTTGAGGCGGTATTGCAGGCCATTACAACAATTTTTGCGCCCTGCTTTAAAAGGAATTCGGTATTTTCGAGAGCATACCCGACGACGGTCTCAGGGCTCTTGCTTCCATACGGCGTACGTGCCGTATCGCCAAAATAGATGATGTCATAGTCGGGGAGTTGCTTCATCAGTGATCTGACAACGGTCAGGCCCCCTATTCCTGAATCGAATATTCCAATCATTATTATCCTGTTAAAAATTTATACTCTGGATGGACACTAATTCAGATCAGCGTTCTTTCTATGGCCAACAAAAAAGCCGTGCCGTTTAAGGGTGATAAATTGACTTTTTTTTGATATACTTATATTTATTAATATTCCATAGCAAACGACAAATGAAAAATGACCGCCGATCCATACGAGGAGCTAAATGAATTCACAAAATCAAACTCCGTCAATGAACCAGAAGATTTTTAAAATGGGACTTTCGGTGGAGACGGTTTCAGTATATTTGATGTGCTGCAGCCTTGCAGACACGGATACGACAATCTCAACCAAGAAACTTTTCGAAATATGGAACAGCACCAGAGCGTCATTATTTGAAGGTCTGAAAGACCTTGAAACAAGGAATATTCTCCGCAGAATAATTTCGGACAGGGCAGGGAACACTGTTTACCAACTATCAGACGTAAAAAACTGGAAGCTTTTATAGATTTTTTTTAATTTCTTTGCGGACACATTCTTTGATGACGCTGTCAGGTAAATCCGTTCGAATACCGGGACAAAGTTCAGACATAATGTGCCAGTTTTTTATATCAACCAGTACACTTTTTATAAAAGGCCAATTTCTGCACATGCGGGGTTTGACCGGATGAATCGTGCATAGTCCGTCCCAGAATACGCAATAAGAATTCCTGCCCTGTGCCAGAACCGGTTTTCCCCCCGACTCCTGGCAGTAATCATCAACAAAACTATCAGGATCGGTATTAAGATAATCGGCGATAACTTTAATTTCTTTCTCGTTTACAAATGTACCCCCATAGCCCTTGCAACACTCACCACATTGCCGGCATTTGAAAATATCTGACGGCGTTACATCCTTATACGGCATGCCTGGTTTCCATGGCCTTTTTCAGGGTTACCTGGTCTACATATTTTAAATCGCCTCCAATGGGAACGCCGGATGCGATTCGCGTCACTTTAATCGAATAATTTTCTATACGTTCTGCAATATAGGCCGCAGTTGCCTCGCCTTCAACATTTGTACTTGTGGCAAGAACAACCTCTTTGATTTCCCCTTGAGCGATCCTTGAGATAAGCTCTTTAATCCTGATGTTATCGGGCCCGATACCGTCCATGGGAGACAGAACGCCTTCTAGGATATGATACAATCCGGTAAAAGCCCCGGATTTTTCAATGGCCACCATATCAGCGGGTTGCTCCACCACACATAGGATTGAGGGTGTTCTTGTACGGTCACTACATATATTGCAAATATCGGAGTCGCTTAGCCCAAAACAGATAGAACATAATTTTATTTTATTTTTTACCTCAATAATATTGCTTGAAAGGCGTTCGGCCTCACTGCGCGGTGCTCTGAGTATATGCATCGCAAGCCTCTCGGCAGTTTTTTCTCCTATTCCCGGAAGCCTGGAAAGACTTTTGATCAATTTCAGAATAGATGGTGGATAGTGACTCATAGTGACTATTTTTCACAAAACGTTACAAATAAAGCAACTACATCAAACCGGGTATGTTGAGGCCGCCGGTGAGTTTACTCATTTCTTGGGTGGCCATTTCCTGTGATTTTATTAACGCGTCATTTATTGCTGCAAGTATAAGATCCTGAAGCATTTCCACATCGTCAGGATCAACCACTTCCTTTTCTATTTGAATGGATAATATCTGTTGTCGGCCGTTGGCGACGACTTTTACCATACCTCCGCCGGAAGTGGTTTCAACGGTTTTGTCCGCCATTTCTTCCTGAAGTTTTAACATTTTGGATTGAAGCTGTTGGGCCTGTTTCATCATCTTTCCCATGCCTTTCATATAAACACCTCCTATAAAATCTTAACATCAACGATATTGCCGTTGAAAATATCTAAAGTATCCGTTACAAGAGGGTGGCTTAACGCCTCCTGTTTTACGCGTTCTGCGTGGTCTGTTTTGTTCTGATTATCAAGATGTTGTATTTTTTTCGCAGAGATAATTACTTCCATTTCCTTACCGAAAAAGTCACTGCATACTTTTTTTATAATGGCACTGTTTTTATTTCGACGGACCATATTTATGTTAAAATCATTTCCGTTGACCTCGATTTCCAGGTGGTGACCGACCAGGCTTCTTATCGTAGAGTTTTTCAGATTTGCCGCCAGGGAAGGATATTTTTCTGAAAAAATTGCCAAAAGCCTTTCCCAGATCCTGTCAATATTTTCATTTGGATCAAGAGCCGATGAAGTAAAAGGCTTTATGGATTCCGCAGTACCCGATCTCTCACCTGATGTTTCTTTCAAACCTTTTTGGTTATCCTTGAACACAGGCTTGTTTTCAGTATCACGAAAACATGTCCGGTTTTCATGAATATCTTTTCTCAGATTATCAAGCTTTGCTATGAGAACATCGATGGGCAAAGCCGGTTTCATCTGAAACATCTTGATAAAAACCATTTCAATGGCCAATCTCGGTTGTGTTGAATTTAATATGGAAACTTCCTCTTTAAAAAGCAGATCTAAAATCTGATTCAGGAAGGTTCTGGAAGCTTCCTTGACCTGATCTCGCATCGCGTCTATTTCATGTGACGGGATGTCTACCAGACGGTCGATTTTTTCCACCATTTTAACGACCAATAAATTCCTGAAGTGTTCGATCAGATCCGCATACAACTTTTTCATATCATGACCAGCGTTGTATATTTCATCCAAGATATTTAGAACTTCCGGTGTTTCTCCGCGTAAAATTGCTTCTGAAAGATTAAATATGATTTCTCTGTCAATAACGCCGAGTATGTCCAGAACATGTCCATGTGTAATCGCCCCTTGGGTGCAAGACATCACATGGTCAAGCAAACTTAAGCCGTCTCTCATGCTTCCGCCGGCTTCACGGGCAATTAAACCTAAGCTATCAAAGGCTATTTCCACACCCTCTTTGGCACACAGTTCTTCCATATGCTTGGAAATCGACTCAACATCTATTCGTCTGAAATCATGTCGCTGGCATCTGGAAAGTATGGTTATCGGAATCTTTCGAGGCTCCGTGGTTGCAAAAACAAACATGACATGGGGCGGAGGTTCTTCCAGGGTCTTTAACAGCGCGTTAAAAGCGGCGATACTGAGCATGTGAACTTCATCAATAATATATATCTTGTAAAGGCTGTAAGCAGGCATGTATTTGACGTTTTCACGCAGTTCTCTGATTTGATCAACACTGTTATTTGAGGCACCGTCAATTTCAAACACATCCACGGCACTTCCTGCAGTGATGTCTCTGCATGATTTGCACTCATTGCATGGAACCGGGACAGGGCCGTCCTTACAGTTCATGGCCTTTGCCAATATGCGGGCAACCGTAGTTTTCCCGGTCCCTCTCGGTCCTGAAAACAGGATTGCGTGGGCGACGCGACCCGCCGAAATAGCATTGGTTAACGTCCGTGTGACATGGTCCTGTTTTATCACTTGGTCAAAGGTTTGAGGGCGATATTTACGTGCAAGTACAAGATAGGACATAACTTAATTAATGCCTTGAAAGTTATACAACTTATTAAAATAACAAATGTTATAATGTTAATCTGTTTATGGCATCGGGATGGAATACTGGAATATTGGGAGTAAAAGTAGAAATAACCTTTTTAAATTGTAAAAGAACTTTTTTCCTTTAACTTCGTCCAAGACAAGCTTATCCTTTATTTTTATCCGGCCCATGGAAGTGAAGCTTCCTCTATCAGTTTGAAATTAAATAAGAAATCAATCTGTCCAGGGTGAAACTTTTTTACATTTTACCGAGGCCGTCATTCCAACATTCCCTCCGGAGCGCAGGCCCTGCGGGCCGGAGGCCGATTCGGGAGAAGTCTCCGATTTATTTATGGCGGAGAGAGAGGGATTCGAACCCTCGGTGCCGCTTTTGACAGCACACACGATTTCCAGTCGTGCTCCTTCGGCCAACTCGGACATCTCTCCGGATATTTTGCTTTAAAATTAAATTTTAAGATGCTGTTTTATGGCGGAGAGGGTGGGATTCGAACCCACGATCCCGTTTTTGACAGGATACCGCTTTTCGAGAGCGGGGCCTTAAGCCGCTCGGCCACCTCTCCAAAAAATTATACGCCTTCAAGTTCAGGTAGGTTCAATATACTTTTTTAATGTGACATGTCAATGATCTTCTCTTATTAGTTCTCTGTCAAGAGAGATTTTCCAATAACCCAATATCCGGCATTCTTTCGAAATTTTACGGGGCGGAACCAAGAGACGGCAGCTTGTCAATATGGGAGTTAGCGTTTTTCGAACGGCGTGGCCGTGTTTTATAAAATCACAAAGTGATTTTATCACTTGAATAACAATGTTCTTTATAGTATCAGTTCCCCGCATTTTAAAAATTAATAAAAAGGAATTTATAAACATGGCAGAAATAATCCCTTTCAGGGGAGTTCTCTATAATACTCGTAAAATCCAAAAGATGGCAGATGTTATCGCTCCCCCTTTTGATATTATCTCAGAGCAGGAACAGCTCGAATATCATGAAAGTCACCCTAATAACATTATCCGTCTGACACTTGGAAAGACACACGAAAACGACAATGGCACAAATAACCGATATACAAGAGCAGCAAACTATTTCAATAAGTGGCTTTCAGAGCATATTATGGAGCGTGATGAAACACCGGCGTTTTACCTTACGGCCATGAAATTTCCCTTTGAAAACAGGAGGGTTACCCGTTACGGCCTGATTGCTCTGGTCGGCCTTGAACCTTTTGAAAAGGGTGTTGTTCTCCCGCACGAGAAGACCTTCCCTAACGTGAAATCGGAAAGGCTTGAGCTGATGAAAGCCTGTCATGCCAATTTCAGTCCGATATTTTCTTTGTATTCAGACAATGACAACTTTGTTCTTGATGAATTAAAAAATGCCACTTATAACAAAACAGCCGACACTGTTTTTACCGACAACAACGGGCAAAAACACACGCTGTGGCGCATCACCGATAAGGCTGTTCACCGATATGTTTCTGATGCATTGAAGGATAAAACCATTTATATTGCTGACGGACATCATCGGTACGAAACAGCGCTTAACTACCGAGACTGGTTGTCGGTCAATCGTCCTGATTTCAATGGTGATCATCCGGCTAATTATGTAATGATGTACCTTTGCAGTATGGAAGATTCGGGACTTATTGTTCTTCCGGCCCACCGTATGCTGAATGAGGTGTCGGCAGCTGCAAGAGCCTCGCTTATCAAAAAGGCTAAACCGTATTTTGATATCATAACCATCCCATACAAAACCGGTCAGCGATCAGAAGCAAGAGACCAATTTATATCAATTCTTACATCAAATAATTCCAAAAATTGTATAGGGGTCTTTATGAAAGATCAGAGGGAACTTTATCTTCTGACATTAAAGTCGGGGGTTATGGATCGGATGTTCACCGATGAATTGCCGGAAGTGATCAGAAATATTGATGTAACGGTGTTGTCCCGGCTTGTTTTTATGGAAATTCTTGGCTTTGATCCGTCTCGACACGATAATGAAAAGCTGATTGCCTATTCGAGCATTGCAAAGGATGCTATCGATGCAGTGGATACCGGCCGGCATGATATTACCTTTATTCTGAATCCCACAAAAATTGAGCAGGTTCGCAACATTGCCGAGGCCGGACTTATTATGCCGAGAAAAGCAACCTATTTTTTCCCAAAGGTCATCACCGGCCAAGTATTGAACAAGTTAGACTGATATATCGGCCAGCTACAACTACAGCACTAAGTACACGCATTCTTAAATACGATCACATATAATAGTTGGTTTATTCATTTTATTTAAAAGTTTTAAGTGAAAAGTGATCTAAAGTGCCTAAAGTTGATG
>Ga0180431_10003250_pt1 | contig 21064 bp, 18 predicted proteins | sample SS_ome_11_FD_132459 | JGI IMG/M metagenome (GOLD analysis project Ga0180431, IMG submission 132459) | Hypersaline lake sediment archaeal communities from the Salton Sea, California, USA - SS_1_MS_1 metaG | ecosystem: Environmental > Aquatic > Non-marine Saline and Alkaline > Hypersaline >...
CAAACCGTCGCAGGCTCCCACAAAAAAAGAAGAAGCTTTTCTTTTGGATATCGACTTAGCTCTTTAAATTGCTTTGGAACATTAAAACAAATTATTTTTTCAGCATCATGAAGATTGTTTAGTTTGCTCACCACCCGCAACTCATATCCCAACTTTATAAAAGCACGCTTGAGATAAAAAAATGGCAGCGTTATACCATCACGAGCTTCTTTGATATCAAAAATATCTCCACAGCTTCCAGGCTCTAGATATATTATTCTTTTCTCAGAATAACTTTGAAAAGAAAAAACAAACATAAATAAAAAAATCATCTTTAACTTCACAATCAAACCTCAGAAAAAATTTGTAATTTTTTGTACCTTTTTTTACCGCGAATCGCTCGAGTTAATGAAGATTGTAGTCGTTTGTTGACCTTATTATCGTTGATTGGATTTGCCCTGTTATATATGTACAAAACTTCACGAATAAACTTGAATCGCCCTCCCGCCATTTCTAACATTGGAAACATGTAAGCAAGATCACTGGCCATCGAAACAAATTTCCCCCTAAACATTAAATCTTCAGGCAAAATTCTTTTGAATAACCAAGCATAAAAAGTTCTTAGCTGCGATGTAACCCAACTATAATTTCTATAATCACCAGTATTTATTATTTTTTGGGGAATTGTTTTGCAATGAACTTCACAAACGGGATTTGGCCATACTTTATATGTACCATACGTCAACCAAACACTTGGATTTGCATATTCCTTATTAATAATCGATAGAACACCCGGATGAGCCAACCAATCATCACCATCGAGGTCTATAACAATCTCTTCATCACTGCAATAATTGTGCACAGCATAGTAAAAATTTTCCATCTTGAGTTTGCGCCTTTTGTTTTTCACAAAAGTAACCTTGTCGGAAAACTCACTATTTTTCAAATATTTTTCTACAAGCTCACCGGTGCCATCTGGAGAAACATCATCAATATAAACAATCCTCCAGTTATCATAATTCTGCTCAAAAACAGAATCCAGATTTTTTTGGTACCATTGGCTATTATTGTAAGATGTTATAATCAAAACAATAGGTCTTTCAACAACCAATTCGCTAGAACCAGCAGACAAAAAATTTGATAAAATTGTTATAAAAAATATAAAAGTTGATTTTATTATTTTAATGACACTCTCCCTTTTAAATACAATTTCTGAAAAACAAGCTTTACTACTTTTTTAACCAAGAAACGTGCCAATGATGAATTCCATGTGACTCAGGTCGAACCCACTTAAGAATCTCCTTATAAGAACCATTCTTTCTTGCAAAATTTGGCCATGGATAAAAATAGGTTAATGGAAACACAACCGTAGGCCCATTATATTTGTCAATAACATGTAAAAAGCAACGCGAAAAAAAATAGGGACCGGTTCGGTCCATCACATCCACTCCCCCTTCATTCTTTTTCAATCGTGGCCTCATGTCATCAATACATTTTCTTAAAATGGGGTGGCCCGGAGCTGAGGCAATTAAACCGTTAAACAGAACAACATCCTTGTCATACGCCACGCCGGTGTAAAAATCTAGACAATGATGAAGCCAGTCAAATGACCTCAGACATTCAAAATCGGTGTCAACATACAAACCTCCCATTCGATACAATATTTCATATCGAGCGATATCCGAGCGTGCTCCCAAATTCAACGTGTTATCATAAATCTCTTTGTTCTCCAGACAAAACTTATCAACATCTTCATCCGTCCAGAGTATATACTCCCAATCAGGATGATGCTTTTTCCAGGTAGCCTGTAACTCTTTGTACTTCTCTGGGAAAGGGCTTCCTAACCATATTTGATGAATTATTTTTGGAATACGAGGAATTTTCGAGTATTTTGGATTTTTTATCACATACTCATCGTAGAGCTCTTTTATTTTTTTCCAATGAAAATTTGTCTCTACAAACCCCTTTTTATAATTTCTGCTTATATCCATAGATTCGTGAAAATCAACATCGAAAACCGTTTGTCCAAATACAAAAGAACCAACATGAAAAAAGAAAAAAAATCCTGTTAAAAACGACAGCCCAATTAGTTTCATAAAAACTCCACACTGTTTTGAAACCTCATGAATATCAATCTACAAATAGAGCTGCAACATCAATAACATCACTCACAAGCATAGTAGTTGTATTGTATCTCTTATAGGTATATTTATATTTGAACGTAGACAAAAGCGGCTCATAACCGTATACAGGATCTTCAGTATCATGAATAACAAATATTTCAGTATTTGGGCGCAATCGCTCAATATCGACAATACGCTGCTCACCAGGAGCATGATCAACTAAAACAACACTCCAATTAATACCTGAACCAACATTGGCCCAATCTTGCACCGAAGAAACATATTTAAACTTATGCCACTCCCTCTTTAAGTCAAAAAACAGTTTTTGCCAATTCTTATTCGATTCCGCAGACAAAAGAAACCTTTTTTTTACAGAACATAGAGCATGAAGCATTGGAGTGCTAAAATCTCCGCATCCTAACTCTAGAACAGGGCCATCAGTATTAACAACAGCCGTAAACAACGGAGTCATATGAGTACCATACTGAGAATCTCCCATCCGTCTGCCGCAAATCATTCTCGGATTATTACCCGCACAACAAAATTGTGCTAAACAAAAAACAAAAAAAATAGGCGATAGAATAGACGACATTTTCTTCTTCACAGAATTCTCCTCTTTCATAAAAAAGCTGCTCTACTACGCTTCAAATAACCGCATAGATAATACATAAAACAATCACAAAGTCAAAGCTAGCTCCCTGGAAAACAGATTGACAATAAAAAAACAATCTGCTTTAATCAGGCCGACTACAAAAAACATAAAAAAAGGAAGTTTCTGTGCGAAAAACACTTAATTTATTAACAATACTGACAATCTTGCTCTGCTCACAAATACTCTCCCCATTTGGACAAAAATGGAAAAGTATGCAACGTGACTACAAAAACCTGTGCAATGCTTTAGAACAAGCAAACGTTATTGACAAACGGTACTGTCACCCCTTTTGGCTTGCAACTAAAAATAAAATGCGGACCCTTCTTCTGGGTAAACCAAATCAAAAAATTCTTCATGAACGATGTATAACTCACACAATGGTTCGTCGGGGAATCGGAGCAACACAAAAATATGAGATTACATACCTGAAATACTGCACTTTCAAGCAGACTAAAAAACTTTTATCTCGTTTTGCTGAAACAGATTTTCTTAAAATTCCACGTGAATGCAAAGAATTTAATTGCACAACAAACAGTCTTGGCCACCTGTTTTACGCCGCAAAAATTTTTGAAACATTAGAACATGAGAAAGAGATCAACACTATTGTTGAATTCGGTGGGGGCTATGGTAATTTAGCGCGCATTTTTAAAATGACACTCCCCCATGCAACAATTATTATTTTTGATTTACCGGAAGCAATAGCACTGCAATCACTATTTTTAAACTCAACACTTGAGAGCGCTGACATTATTATTCATACAAAACTACCAACAGATTTTAAAACCGGATCAATACACCTTGTTCCGGTCTTTTTCATTGATAATATTGAAATTGATGCTGATGTTTTTGTTTCAACATTCGGCATCTCTGAAGCCCCCGTTTTTGTGCAACAAAAAATAGCAGCCAAAGCATTTTTTAACGCCCAAACCTGCTATTTGGCCGGCCAACTTAAGGGATGGTCAGGACAATTCGAGCAACACAATTTATTGTTCGGTGAAATAAAAAACAACTATAGCTGGATACAATGCCAACCATTTCATGCAGATATTGGAAACTTGCTTAACTATGAACTATTGGCTGCAAATATATAAACCTCATTTGCATATCTGATTTCTATCAACATTCTTGATGTAGTTTACTATCTGACGCTGTGTTTGCAGATGCATAAGCCCAAGATTGTATAGAAAGACCTTTTCCTGATCGAAAGGAACCGGACCTTCTTTATCTCCAAAATCAATGTAATGTATTGAATCTCCTTGTATAATCATGTTCCATAAAAACCCATCTCCATGACAAATTTCTTTCAACTCCGACAAACAGCTTACAATATGATTATTATCAGGAAAAACACCATTGAGCACTTTAAATGTAAGCATGTTTATTCCAGGAATCCATTCATTCTTTTGCTCAACTCCATCTCTTTTTTTTACAAAAAACTTTTTTTCATAATCACTATGAACTCTCCAGCAACCTGGCCGCACACCAGGATAAAACCAATAAGCCCGAAGGATATCTTTTTTTTGACGCTTGAACCAAATCATTTTTGCTTTTGCGGTCGGATCAGTATGACGCGGAGTTCGAGCTATAACTGTACCTCCTTTTGAAAGAAGATAGCGTTCTACTTGGCGGACCTTTGTACCCATGCCACCAGCAAAATGCTTATCGCTTGAAGGAGGAGTTTCAATAATGACGTTGTCACCAAGCTGAAAAACTGCATCTAAAAATCTCTTCCACCGTGGAACATGGTGCGCAACATTAAAAAGCAACACAACATCAAAATGCTCGCACTCTGCTAATCTTTCCAATTCAGACGCGGTTATCATTTTTTTCAGGTGAATAACGCTATCAAGTTTTGTATTCAATCTGCACAGATCTTGCAATTGTCTTGCCGCGCCTTTTTCTCCTTCAATCATTACACAAACGGCATCATAGTCATGAGCTATTCGGAAAGAAAAATATCCTTGTGAAGCACCAATATCTAAAACAGTAATCGGGCGCTTGTAGTTATCAAGCACTTTCTTGAGAGCTTCATAACGAGAAGAACACATTCGTGCACCCTGACTAACAACCTGACCGTTAACAAAAATATCTTGATACTGCTGCTGCCTTCCAAGATCAAAATATTGAGAACATAGCTGAATCGGGAAAACGAAAATACACAAAGTAGAAAAAAAGTAATTTTTCATCAGATACCTCTCTTTTGCAACGGTGAGCAGACCAACCGTTCGTATCGAGGTTTTCCACGAATAACACTATCTAAAAAAAATTGCCGCTTACGATTTTTTTTACAATCGTTAAGCGGATTTCCAGTATTGTAGATATATAAAACATCAGGAACAAATTTAAATCTTCCCCCCGCCATTTCCAACATGGGAAACATAAACGCCAGGTCCCCTGCCATGTCAAAAAATTGTCCCTGAAATTGCAAGCTTTCCGGTCTTATTTTTTTAAATAACCACGCATAAAAACTCTTCAGGTGCGATGCCATCCACCGTTTATATCTGTAAGAATTGTTATCTATGAATTCTTGTGAAATCTGCTCACAACAACAACCCAGAGGCTTCGGCCAATTAACATAAGAACCATACGTAATCCAAACTTCTGGGTCTTCATAGATTTGATTGATAATCGACAAAACATCCGGATGAGCAAGCCAATCATCACCGTCATAATCAATAACAATATCATCATCATCACAGTAGGTGTGAACTGCATGATAAAAATTTTCAACCTTCAACTTACGTCGCTCATTTTTGACTATAACTACCTTGTCTTCAAAAGGACTGTCTTGCACATAATTTTCTACCAACTCTCTGGTTCCATCTGGTGATAGATCATCGACATAAATAATTTTCCAGTTTGAGTAATTCTGTTCAAAAATAGCATCAAGATTTCTTTTGTACCACTTGCTATTATTGTACGAAGTTGTCACCAAAACAATGGACCGCTCGCCATTCACTGCAGGACGAGTTTGCACCTGCAAAAATGAAAAAAAACAAAAAACTGGGCATAATGACACAAAAAGATTTCGAATCATGACTTACTCCTTTTCATTATCATCGATCACTGCCGACTCGAAAAACAGGCCAACCTTTTCCTGAATCTCTTTTGATCTTTCAAGACGATCGAGGTCTTGCACTGATCTGATTTTATCAATCCAACTGTGAGCATCAGTCTTTCGGTACACCGTTCCGCTCACACCACAAGCATTATCTGAAAGATTTTTTCCATATTTAAATTGCCAACCATAAAAATCATCAAAAATTTTCTCATGAACTAATGGGCAACTCGAACCATTTTTTCCGACTCCCAAAAAGAAACCGTAAGCACCAGTCTCTTCCATCAATTTTACGCACAGATTAAGATCAATATCTTTTTTCAAAACCTGCCCATCTTTTACAAGCAGAAGATATTTATTTTCAGATTCTAAACAGCTTTTAAGAATAAACTCTTTGTCAACACTGCCCTCATTTACAACAAAAATTTCACCAATATTTTTAGCATGACATTCAAAAGAATTGAATAACTGACCCGTATCCCCATTTTTGTCTGCAAAGACAAGGACATCAACTTTTTCACCATCGAGAGCGTCAATAAAACCAATCCGTGATTCGTTATGCCGAGGGTACGGTGGCTTTGCTCTCATAAACTGACAAATTCTGTATGACATTCCGTGCTTGTCAACTTTGTGATCGTTCAATGGTGTTTTAACATTATGCTGCAACCACATATCATCGGTCACAAAAGCAAATCTGTTGCCGGACATATCAAACATAGGAAACATAATTGCAGCATCTGATGTGTATGCCAAAAATCTTCCCTGATATAATAAATCTTCAAGTTTTACTCTTTTAATCAACCAACCGTAGTATGTTCGCATACCGGCCCACATACACCCACGCAACTTCCTAACAGTTCTGTTGTCAATTGCAGATTGCGGAATTGAGCGCATAATCTGCGGCCTTCCCGTCGGCCATTCCATAAAGTGACCATAAGTCATCCAAACATCACGAGTAGAATAAATTTTGTTAATATTTGCTAAAACATTTTTGTGCGATGTCCAATCGTCGCCATCAAGTTCCACAACAATTTCTTCGTCTTTGCAATGCTCGTGGTAGGCCATGTAGGTGTTGGCCATTTTTAATCTTCTTTTTTTGTTTTTTATTAGGGTAAACCGATGCCACTGATCTTTTTGAGTAACATACGATTCGACCAGGTTGCCGGTCCCATCTGGTGAACAATCATCAACGTACACAATTCTGTAGTTGTTGTAATTTTGTTCAAAAACAGAATCCAAATTCCTCTTGTACCAATCAGCATTTTTGTAACTCGCAATCACAACAACAATCGGCTTTTCCGGTAAAGCCTGTTCTTGAGAGGAATATAATTGCCCCACAAAGAGGACGAGAGAAATAAAAAAAAGTAATTTTTTCTTCATAAGTAATTCCTAAAAAATATAACTATCTAAGCAACTACCGTTTTACGAATGTAGGAACATATTCTTCATGTGGAGATTTATTCTTCATGCGATACAAAGGAGCAATATCGATTTTAAAACCATCGTTAAAAATTTTCAGAAGCTCTAAAGAAGTGTATGCATTCATTGTTCGATTCGAATTTTCCGTCTGAACTTTATTGATCGGCAAATTAACTATTTTAGAAAGAACATAAAACAACCCTATTTTTTTCATAACCCACCCAACGGTGCAAGACCAGCTTCCTTCAAGCGTATTGGGTGCTTTATAGTTCAAACCACGAAAAAATGACTCTACGTCTTTTTTTCTATATAGGGTCATATCAACAGTATTTGGATACCCCCAATCACATTTCCCATCACAAAAAGACCACGAACATAGATCTCCCTCAAGTTTTTTGTAACGAGGAACAAACATCAAGCGGTTTCTTGTATAGTTCTTTTCTAAATGCAAACCTAATCTAAAATAAACTCCATATGCCCCATATTTTTCTAACTGTTCTATGCTTTTTTGAACATCAATAAAATCTTTGATGATAATGTCATCAACCGCAAACAAAATATAATCATGGGGTGAATCAAAAGCAGCCCAAAGTGTCAGCGGCTTAAAGTCTTCGTGAGGTCGCGCTCCCTGTTTTAAAAAAATAACACCAGGAAACGTTTCTACCACTTCCTGGTATGCCTCTTCAAATTCGTCATTGGAAGCACGATAAATCACAGTAACTTCACCAAGGCCAGTTACATAAAAGTCAATCGATTCTAAAAGTGCGTACAACTGCATCGGGCGGTCAAACGAAAAAGCTACAAGGTCTGCTACCGGCTTACTTTTTTGTGTAATATCACTTTCCGAGTACAAACTTGAACATGAAAAAAAACAGATGCAAATAAACCCAAAAGGGGATAATTTCTGTTGTAAAAATTTCTTACTTGATAACAACAGATTTTTTAAAAAGATAATCAAGACTATTTCCTTCCCGTTCGTGGTGAGTTTTTTTGGTTTAAATCAAGCTTTTTGTGATTGTTAAAACCAAAAAAGTATCGAACCATTATCATTTAATTTTTCCTAATCTGACATCAAATTAGCTGCATCAATACGTTGATAGCGCTTTTTTGAACGAATGTATCGGTTTGTTCTGAGTACCAAATCTAAGTCGGTCTTCCAGTCATTTATCGGATTGTCCATATTATATTCGTACACAATGGTTGGATTAAATCGAATTCGCTCTCCTGCCATTTCTAGCATTGGATACATAATCGCCAAATCCCACGTCATCGAGAAAAATTGGCCGTTGTACATCAAATCTTCTTTTTTTATTAGTTTGAATAGCCAGGCATAGAACGTTCGCAAATGAGAAGTTGCCCACGGAATATCACGGAACTCATTTGCACGGATAAACCTATCAGGAATCTGTCGGCATAACCCAATTTTACCTCTAGGCCATTCACGATATTGACCATACACAATCCAAACATTTGGATCTGCATAAAAATTATTCAAAATGCAAAATAAATTATCAACCACAACCCAATCGTCTCCATCAAGTGTGCAAACAATTTCATCATCAGAACATGAATGAATTGCCCTATACAGATTGGCCAGAGCCCCAACACGAGTTTCGTTTCTAATCACTGTTATTTTGTGCTCAAACCCACATTCTCTAACATACTCCTGAACGGCAAGGCCCGTTCCATCTGGAGAGCAGTCATCAATGTAAATTGCACGCCAGTTGCTGTAGGTGTTTTCTTGCATCATCACAGAATCAAGATTTTTTTTATACCAACGCATGTTTTTATACGAAGGTATCACAAAAACAAAAGAACGCTCTTCCTGTGCCTCCACAAAACTTGTTACCTGCGTACCCAAAATAAAGAAAAGACAAAAAACTATTTTTTTCATGAAAACTCTCCCGTGGTTTAAACGCTACGATCCCATCCCTCTTTTTTTAACCAGCTCCCAGCCCAATGGTGTGTCGCAAAAGATTCTGGCCTTTTCCATTCTGTTTCTGGATGACCAGCTTGTTCATAATCGCAGGGATAAAAATAGCTCGCTGGCAGCGCAACATCGATATAACCATGCTTGTCCGCAACGGCTAAAAAAGCCTTTGTAAAATGTATAGGCCCAGTTTTTACAACAATCTGCTGATATTTTCTGTCATGCGCAATTTTCTCAACACAATGTTTTAAAATAGGGTGACCTGGAATAGAACCGTAAAGCGCAGCCCCAAGCTGCATCAAATTAGTATCCAACGGCTGTACCCCGGTGTAGAAATCATACATGTGATGCAAAGGATCAAGCGGCTTGAAACATTCACAGTCAATATCTATGTATACACCTCCAAAACGATAAACCACTTCCCATTTTAAAATATCAGATCGCTCACCATAATTTCGTGTTCCGTCAAAAAAAACTCTGTTGGAAAATGAAAGATTTTTCACATCAATAACAAATCGACCGCCTTTTGATTTCTGGTCACAAATAACCTCTTTCACGCGTGCGAAATTCGCTCCATTAACCAACGTTCCAAGATCATAATTCTCTGGATTATCAACCCAAAAAATAAAAATCCAATCAGGATGCTTATCAAGCCAAGACTGCAAAAAAGGACGATATTTATCTGGCAACTTTATGCCCAACCAAATGTAATGGAAAATTTTCGGAATCACACACTCAGAACGAGAAGAGACATTTTTGAAACTGTTTTTTTCATATATCTTTTTCAAAGCTTCAAATACCGGAGGTACAAATTCCTTTTTAAGCACGTGCGGAAACTGATTTACTTTCATTGACACATCAAACTCAACATAATTTTTCCAAGCTTGTTCATTCATATGCCTAGAACCGTAACTATTCTGGACATAACCAAATAGATAAACAAGCAGAAGAACAACACATAGTCCGGTAAATACAGCAAAAAAAACAGAATGACGACGCTTCACACTCACCTCTCTTTATGATTATTTAAAAAAAGACTACGCAAAAACTAGCACAGTAACACGTCGCGTCAAGAAAATATTTTTCACCTCAAAGGTAATCTGATACTCTATCTGTGAAAACATTATGCATGCTCGACTTCTGTATGAAAAGTTGCCTTAGCTTTGGACAAAATGAAAACGGGCAACAGGAGAACCCTCACAAATCCTGAAACCGTTTTCGTCGAAATTGTGGTTTTAACCAACTACTTGCCCAATGGTGTACACCAAAAGATCCACAGTGCAACCATAAATCGTACTGAAGATCATATTCTGTGCATCCAAGAGGGTAAAAATAGTGAACAGGAAGTGCAACATCAACAAAATCACCCTGCCCCGCACACGCAAAAAAAGAACGTGTAAAGTAAATTGGCCCTGTGCGTTTTGGTGGATTTTTTATATTTTCCGGCAAGTTCCAATTTTCTTTCATCTTTTGTATTGCATGCTCTAAAATCGGATGACCGGGAACAGAACCGATCAGACCAATTCCCAGTTGCACAAAACCACAATCCAAAGGCTGAATGCCGATATAAAAATCATACAAATAATTCAGCTCATCTAGTGACTGCAAACACTCAAAATCAAAATCGATATACACCCCTCCATATCGATACAAAATTTCATACCGCATAATATCGGATATTTCACCTGGATTATTTGATGCATCAATCAAATCAATATTTTTAAATCCAAACTGTTTAATATCATCCTGCGTCCACAATCGATACTTCCAATCTGGATGATTCTCTAACCAACTTCTTTGAAACGGCTTAAATTTCTCCGGAACATTGTCACCTATCCAAATTTGATGAATAATTTTTGGAATCTTTGGATGATTGGAAGGATTGAGCGTAATGAAGTTATTTCGCTCATATAGTTTTTTAAAAAAATTAAGAAGTTCATCTCCTGGAAGACCAACCTTTTCAAATGTTGCACCACCAAAAATGATATCCTGATAACGCTCAGTCTGCACCGATAGATCAAAATCAACGTATACAAGAGGCTCAGAACTATAAACAAACACAGAAAACAAAAAACAAATACTACATGCAACTTTTCTCACGCTCTTTCTCCTGTTTCAAACTACTCTCGGTTTGTTGCAACCGAACATCCCGACAATTACTTATATACCAATCAAACGTTCTTCTAATTCCATTTTCCAAAGTTATTGATGACTTCCAACCAAGTTTTTTTATCCTAGAAACATCTAACAATTTTCTAGTCGTTCCATCCGGCTTGCTCTTGTCAAAAACAATTTTCCCTTTAAATCCGACAACCTCTTTAATCTGTCTTGCAAGCTCTGAAATTGTTACATCCTCACCTGTACCAATATTGATAATCTCACTTCCCTCATAATGATTCATCAAAAAAACAAGCGCATCGGCAAGATCATTAACATAAAGAAATTCGCGACGCGGCGTGCCTGAACCCCAAACTACAACCTCTTTTTTTCCACTTTTTTTTGCTTCATAAAATTTACGCAACAACGCAGGAAGAACATGAGAATGCACAAGATCAAAATTATCACCCGGCCCATACAAATTTGTCGGCATGCACGAAATAAATCGTGTTCCATGTTGTCTATTGTATGACTGACACATTGTTATACCCGCAATTTTTGCTATTGCGTATGCCTTATTTGTTTCTTCAAGCGGACCGGCCAGAAGACACTCTTCTTTAATCGGCTGAAAACATACACGCGGATAAATACATGAAGAACCTAAAAAAAGCAGCTTTTTTACTCCATATTTGTAAGAAGCGTGAATAACATTTGTTTGAATCACAAGATTGTCATAAATAAAATCAGCGGGATACTGAAAATTCGACTGTATTCCACCAACCTTTGCTGCTGCCAAAAAAATATAATCCGGCCGCTCGTAAGAAAAAAAATCTTGTACATCCTGTTGTATTCGCAAATCCAATTCCCGAAAATTGCGTGTTACAATGTTTTTATATCCAAATTGCTTTAGTCGACGCACAATCGCAGAGCCCACCAATCCTTGATGCCCAGCAACATATATTTTTAAAGCCAGATCAATCATTTTTATTGCTCCTTATATTTCAACCCAGCCTCCTTTTTTATGGATATTTTTTGTAGCCGTATCTCCCCACGCTTTTCAACCTCTTTATCAAGTAACTTTTTGTCCCGATCAATCATTAATTCGATAAGATCATGAAAATCCAATGTTGGTTCCCAACCAAGAATAGATCGTGCCCTTGAAGCATCTCCAACCAGATGTTCAACTTCTGTTGGGCGAAAATAACGCGGATTTATGCGGATTACAACATTTCCTGTTTTAGCATCAATTCCAAATTCATCAATGCCTTTGCCAGACCACTCTAAATCAATACCTGCACATGCAAATGCATGTTGTGTACACTCACGCACAGAATATGTTTTTCCTGTTGCAATTACTAAATCATGAGGCTCTTTTTGCTGCAACATCAACCACATTGCCCGCACGTAATCTTTTGCGTATCCCCAGTCACGCCGTGCGTCCAGATTTCCCAAGTACAACGTTTTTTGTAAACCACGAGCAATTCTAACTGCTGCCCGTGTAATTTTTCTGGTTACAAATGTTTCACCACGCAAAGGTGATTCGTGATTAAAAAGAATTCCGTTGCACGCAAATATTCCATAAGCCTGACGATAATTAACCGTTATCCAATACGCATACAATTTTGCCGCAGCATAAGGTGAACGGGGGCAAAACGGCGTTTGTTCGTTTTGAGGAACATGCGCAGAGTTTCCAAAAAGCTCACTTGTCGAAGCCTGATAAAATCTAACCTTGTCCTGCAGTTTCAAAATTCGTATCGCTTCTAAAATTCTCAATACCCCAAGCGCATCCGATTGCGCCGTGTACTCAGGCGTTTCAAATGAAACCGCAACGTGACTTTGTGCAGCAAGATTATAGATTTCATCCGGCTGTACTTCTTGAATGATTCTGATCAAATTCGTACTGTCTGTCACATCACCATGATGAAGAACGAACCTGTTAGTGTCGACCTCGTACTCATCCTCAAACAGATGGTTAATCCTCATGGTATTAAATGAAGAAGATCGCCTCTTGATACCGTGAACCTGATATCCTTTTTTTATCAATAACTCAGATAAATAAGCTCCGTCCTGACCAGTTACTCCAGTGATAAGCGCACGCCTCATTATCACTCCTTCACTATCAATCACACATATTTTTTGCGATCGGATTTTTTTAACTGCTGAACAATCTGTTTTACTTTTTCAGCCTTTTCTCTTTTGGTAATCAGCAACACATCATCTGTCTGCACAACACACAAATCTCCAACGCCAACAAGAGCAACCAGCTTATTGTCAACCTTCACAAGATTATTACTCGAATTGACAGCTATCACATCGGAATTATCAAGACCGTATTCTTTTTGTAAGGATAAAAAAACTTCAATATTGCCAACATCACACCACTCAAAATCAACTGGAAAAACGGAAATATTTTTACTCTTTTCCATCACAGCATAATCAATCGATTCTGATGTTATGTCTTCATAGGTTCCACTTCCCTTTACAAACTGTTGAACCCCTTCAAAAATATCGGGCGCATTTTTTTGAAACTCTTTGAGAAAAACGCGCGCTTTTGCGCAAAACATACTGATATTCCAGAGCATATTTCCCTGATGACAATACTTCTGTGCAACTTCAAAAACAGGTTTTTCGTGAAACGTTTTCACTGGAAATGGTCCGCAAACTTCAGAGTCGTCATATTCTATGTACCCATATCCGGTTGCTGGATAACGCGGCCGCAATCCAAGGAGCACAATTTTGTCGTGATCTACTGCAAATTCAATTGCCCGACTTACATACGAGGCAAATAGATCAACATTTGGAATGAAAGGATCTGAAGGCAAAAATACAATAGTAGCATTCGGATTACGTTCATAAATACGAAAACAACTGAGCAAAATCGCTGGCCCCGTATTGCGTGCTCCCGGTTCAATAACGATATTACCAATGTTGTTACCAACACATGCTTGCACAGATGCTTCATGCTGCTTTGTTGTACCTATCCAGATATTTTCTTTCGGGATAACAGAACTCACACGTGCAACGGCCTGCTCAATAAGTGTCTTTTTGCTAGCGACAGAGATAAACTGCTTTGGCTTATTAGCCCTACTTAATGGCCATAAACGAGTTCCACTTCCGCCCGCCAGAATAACACAATACACATTTTTGTTGTTGTTCACCTTGTTTTCCGTTGCACATAGTTTTTTAGACCCGTTTACAGCGATACCCAGACAAAAAATGACGCAAACTATCTTTTTCATGAAACGCTCCTCTAAACCAACGGTACAATACAACAAAAGCAAGAGAGCTTAAAATAATAAGCACAGGCTCAAATAATATTCTATAGCGACAACAACCATCAAAACCGGTAACAATGGAAAAAGAAAAAATATAGGCAACAAAAAAAATAAATACCGCCCATTGACGCGCCCACAGAAAAAGAAAAAGAATTAAAAAAATAAGCAGATAACGAAAAATAGTCCAAACAGCTTCACCAAAAGCAATCGTGGTTACCCATCCCGAATTTGATCCTTTTGTAATATACTGATAGGCACGGGACAGCAATGACCCCTGAATCGCAAAAAAGGACACATCGCCACCCTGCACATTAGGAGAAAGAAAAACTTTTAGCTGTGTTGTAAATAAACCAAACATTGTTTTACTGACGTTCTGCGCCCAAACCAAAAAACAATCGATCGGATATTTGCGCACATAGTTCAAAAACAAAGCTCGCGCCCCATCCCAACCACGTTCATCAAGAGTATTTTCGCAACTAAATTTCGGAATTTTTTGCTCTGCCTGTTTTACAGAAATACCGTCTACCCGTGCAATCACTTTCGAAAGAAACACGTGGTAAATATTCAAACTAGCCATCGGCGCCAAGTTAAAATAGCCATATTGCACCTTGTTATACGAAAGATATCCAAACAGGGGAACAGAAAAACAAAGAGCAAATAAAAAAAACGCACGCAATCGACGCCCTGTAGAAACTGCGCAACAAACTAGAAAAACAAGAAGGAAAAAGAAAAAAACTAACGCTGAAGGCTTGACCAAAAGAGAAAGACCACCAGAAAAACCGGACAAAACAAGATCTGAGATCCGTTGAGTCTTGCAAAAGGCAAGAAACCGCTCAACAAATAATAAAATCATCACAAGAACAAGCGACTCAGCAAGCAGAAATTGCGGGTAAACCAAAAAACCGACATTGATGGCACATAAAAAAATAGCCAAAGACGCAACTGTTTTTCCAAAAAAATAATTGGCTATGCAAAAAGTTAGCCAGCAAGAAAGAAGCGTCAAAAAAATTTGTAGCCATATAATCGGCCAAAAACGATGTCCAAATAGCCTGTACATAACACCAACAAAAAAGTGATACCCAACCGTTTGCACCGTCGCATTATCCGGCGAATTCGGGTCTGCAAGATCACCCGTTTTTGCAAAATGATGGCCAATTCTGTCATAACCGTACGAATCAATATCAAAACAGGACTTTCTCGTTGGTACAGAAAAAAACAGGATGGTCGAGAGGAAAAGAAAGAGCAATGAGCTTGCGAAAAAAGATTTGTTTTTAAGCATATAAAATCCTTTTTACTTAAAACTCCAGTTGCCCGCCACCTTCGCGAGCTAATCGATCAACCGTCAGGCTTAAATCTGCAACTCTGCGCATCCGCTCAAAGGAAATAGGCACAGAAATATGCTCCTTCTGTATTCCATCAAAAAACAGTTTTAAAAGATGCTCATGCCCTTTATCTGGGCTACTTGTTTTTTCATCAAACGATTTTGCCAAACCAAAACCAAACAACTCTTTATAATCGTTCATCACGATCGACTTACCATCAAAAAACAACTCCATGCGCTCTTTCCCCAGCTGACTATTTCCCAGGGAGGTATAGAGCAAGCTACAAACCGAACCATCATCAAAACTAATCTGAGCAGAAAAATTATCGGTTGGAAAAATATCTATCTGTCGCGAACTCAATGCCTCCACAGAAACTGAAACCGGTTGAGCATCAGTCAGATAACAAAAAAGATCGAATATATGACATGCTTCGCCAATAATTCGACCTGCTCCAACATCGGTCTGAACCCAATGATCTCCAGGAATGTACCCAGCATTCATGCGATAGTGAACAACAAGAGGATTGACACGTTTTTGTATAACCTGTTTTATTTTTTTCATGTATGGGCAAAACGAGCGATTGTAATCAATACACAAAGGCACACTCGAATACTTACTGGCAAACTCAATCAGCGTTTTCAATTGCTCAACATCGGTGGCCATAGGTTTTTCACAAAAAACCGCCTTTCCATTACGCAACGCATTGATAATCTGTCCACAGTGAAATTTATGCGGTGTAGCAATGACAACCGCATCAACAAGGTCCTCTTTGAAAAGCTCCTTATCATCAACAAGAGCTTTAGCAGCACCGTACAATTTGCAAGCATTAATCGATGTTGCAACGTCCGCGTCAACAACCGCATTAATTTTTACACCTTTTAATCGTGAAACCGTTGGAATTAACTTTATTTTTGAAAACCCTCCAGCGCCAACAAATCCAACACGAACATGACCAGTTGTTGCAGCTCTAAATATTATATCTGGACGTACACAATCATCTTTTTTTTCTTCGATACAATTCGATTCTTTTTTAGGAACATAACTGAGAACAACACCAAGTTCCGCCTTCGATTTGAGCAAATCATACGCCTTTTGAATTTGATCGAGTGGAACCTCATGATTTAGAAGCATATCAACATGAATCTGTTTGCGTTCAATGAGATCAACAAAAGCTTGCATATTTCTGTTTTCTGTCCAACGAACAAAGGGATAAGGATAATCGTTTCCCTCTTGCTCATAACTAGCATCATACCGACCGGGACCATAAGAACATGAAATTAAAAAATCGATCTCTTTTTTATAAAAAGGTGAGCGCTGTAATTTTAGCCCAACGTCACCGACCAGAACAACACGCCCTTTCTTTCTTGTGACCTCCATCGCCTGCTGCACAATTGCATCACTTTTTGATGCTGCAGTTATAATTGTTACGTCTGCTCCATGATGTCCGGTTAAAAACGCAACTTCTTTCTGCACATCATCAGAACCGGCATTGAACGTTGCAAATGCACCAAACTTCTGCGCAAAATCAAGTCGTTCAGCAATCAGATCAACACCAACGACTTTACACCCAGAAAGTTGAGCAAGCTGCACTGTTATCTGTCCCAACAGGCCAAGGCCAATAACACAAACAGTTTCGCCAAGCTGCAACTGCGCACGTCGAACTCCCTGCAAAGCGATGGCTCCAATCGTTGTCAGACTTGCCGCTTTTAATTGCTGTTCGTCTTGCAATCTTACAACAAGATTTTCAGGCACACTCACAATGTCGGCGTGATTTGCAACTCCAGCTCCCGCACATGCGACAAAGTCTCCGACACGCAGGCGTTTTACACTTTTCCCAACAGCAATAACCTTTCCGGAACAAGAATATCCAAGCACCTGAACGTTTCCCTGTAATTTTCCACGCACAAGCGCCCTTGTCCCCTCTATCCCATTTTTAGCAACCGAATCCAAAACTTTTTTTATTTTTTTAGGAACGTTACTCAAAAAAGTACTTTGATGTGCATTCTCAATCGTTGCCATTTCTGTACCAGAACTAACGTACGAATAATGAACAGAAACAAGAACAGAAAAATCTCCCAATAACGGTTGACAAACCTCTTTTACAACAATGGAACTTTTTTGCAAAAAAACTTGCCTCATGCCCCAAGCTCCTTATGAATATTTTCTTCTGCCTTGGCAACAGAGTCATCAAAAGAACAATCTGTTCCAAACGCACTTCGCGCAGGCCAAAACATACACTCTTGTTGTTCTCCAACATCCCTATAATCGTGACGAACTCCACAAAAATCAAAAATCATTTTTGACCGCAGTGTTTTTTCATCAATTGCTCTAAATCTTTTGTGTGCAACGAGGTAAACAACAATATCGGCTCTAGCGATTCCTTCTTGCACAGACACAACCCGATCTCCAAGTATCGCTGCCAACTTTTTCCTGTTAACGTGAGGTTCGGCAACAATTAGATTGATACCATTTTTTTCAGATAATATTTTTGCAATTTGAAGGGCTGGAGACTCCCTTAAATCGTCAACATTCGGCTTGTATGTTGCTCCAAGTGTCAAAACCGTACACTGTCCTTCATTTTTTTGTTTCCACTGAGTAATGGCCCGTCGAATAAATGCAATCACCTCATGAGGTTTTTTATCATTGACTCCGCGAGCCATTCTTAACAGTTCAGAATGCCGGGGAAATGACTGGATCAGAAACCACGGATCAACAGCAATGCAGTGCCCACCAACTCCACAAGATGGCTGCAAAATATTCACCCGAGGATGCTTATTTGCAAGTTCAATAACTTCGTATGGATTTAAACCAACTGAAAGCGCCATAGAAGCAACTTGATGTGCAAACGCAATTTCTGTGTCACGACAACTGTTTTCAACAAGCTTGACCATTTCAGCAGTCGTTGCATCGGTTAAATACAGATGCCCGTCTACAAATGTTTGATACAGCTCTTTTGCTTTCTGAACAGAGGCTTTATTGATTCCTCCAATGACACGTGTGTTATGAACAAGCTCGTAAAATATTTTGCCCGGCAACACACGCTCGGGACAATGTGCAACATAAAAATCTTGTTGATACGACAAACCTGTTTTTTGCGCAAGATAATCCGCAACTTGCTGTGTCGTGCCAACCGGAACAGTTGATTCCAAAATAACAACATCACCCTTTTTTAAAACAGATGCAACACTATCAAGAGCAGAAAGCACACAAGAAAGGTCCGCCTTTTTATCTTCCTTAAAAGGAGTTGGCACTGCAATAATAAAAAAATCAGCCTCATGCATTACCTGCGAAGCTTTAAAACATCCAGAACCCAACACCAGCTGCAATTTTTCAAAAATTTCTGGCTCCTGAATTACCGGATCTCCGGAATTGATTGCCTCAACACGAGAAGCATTAATATCAACGCCCACAACATCAAGTCCCGCCTGAGCCATTACAATTGAAGTTGGAAGCCCAATATAACCAAGCCCAAGCACTGCAACATTTTTTTTCACAACTGGCTCCCTTTTTTTATGAACAATCTGAGCTGTCTCTTCCTTTTGTTTATTTTTGACCATCGGCTTGATGGAAAGAAAATCTTTCAATATCTGAACAATTTTATTTGCAGCATACCCATCGCCATATACATGCAACTCAGCAACCTTGTCTGACTGTCTCTGTAGCAAAAACTTCTTTAAACCATCCGATATTTTTTGGCGATCAGTTCCAACCATCGTTGCCAGACCAGCCCATACCCCCTCTGCACGTTCCGTTTTTTCCCGCAACACCAAAACCGGTTTAGAAAGAGAAACAGCCTCTTCTTGAATTCCTCCGGAATCGGTCAATACCCAATCAACGTTTAACAAAAGATAAGCCAACTCTTTGTACGCAACCGGCTCTGTCAGATAAATATTGGGCAAACGGGACAGGCCAACTTCCTCTATTGCCTGAATAACATGTGGATTTGGATGAAAAGGATAAAAACAAAAAACATCTTTGTTCTCAGACAAAAATGTTTTTACAGTTTCCAAAATTCTTACAATACCACCGTCAAACGATTCCCTTCGATGCGCGGTCAACAACATTATTTTATGGCCTAACTTTTTGCAACGTTCAATCACATCGAGAAACCCTTGATCCACGGCAACTTCACCAGCTTCTATTTTTTTTCTTATTACCCGAAGCGCGTCAACAACAGTATTGCCCGTGCAAAAAACAGAAGATCGTCGCACCCCTTGTCCAAGAAGCTGCGCAGAAGCATGGGATGTAGGAGCAAAATGGAGATTCGAAACAGTTCCAACAACACGACGATTCATTTCCTCCGGAAATGGAGAACAGATATCATCAGTACGCAATCCCGCTTCAATGTGGCCAACAGGAATACGAAGATAGAAGGCAGAAAGCGCTGCAGCCATCGTTGATGTAGTATCACCTTGCACCAAAACCATAGAGGGATTAATTTTTCTAAAGACCTCTTTTGTTTTCTGTAAAATCGATTGGGTTAAATAAAAAAGATCCTGCCCTTGACGCATTATTTTTAGATCAAAGTCAGGAGAGATATCAAAAAGATCAAAAACTTGGGTTAATAGTTCATCATGCTGCATTGTAGAACACAAAACAACAGGCAAACCAGAATCTTGAAGTGCTTGGTAGACCGGAATCATCTTAATCCCCTCCGGCCGCGTACCTACAATCACCACAATGGGCGCAATATCCTCAGTTGAACGCGTCATTCTCTCTCCAAAATGTTATTTAGTTGAAATACTTGGGGGATAAGATAACAAAAGAGGTCAGCTTCGCAAGCTAAATCTAAGGCAACACAAGACCCAGAATTCAAAAGATTGCTTTGTCCTTTATCAAATATGCCTTGAATCAAGCATATTTGTGATAAAAATGTCTGTTTTGCCCCCAAGAAGGCCACAGAACACTGTATCCGCCTAGAGAGAAAATGAAAGTCAAAATACAGCTTAGCCCCCATTGAATCAATAGATTGAGCAATTTTCGTGCATCCATAAAAATATTCGGCCTACTCAAGCACTTAACCATAAAACATAAACCCAACTGTATCAAAAACCCCTGCCAGACTGGAAAAACAAAAGAAACTTCGACAAAAAACCTACCCTTTTGACATAACAATCAAATTTGCTATCATGAAATAACCAGTAAAAAAATAAGGGACATATTACCAATAGGTATATCGGAGGTTGGTGTCATGTTAAATGGAGCTGTC
>Ga0180431_10003252_pt1 | contig 21056 bp, 24 predicted proteins | sample SS_ome_11_FD_132459 | JGI IMG/M metagenome (GOLD analysis project Ga0180431, IMG submission 132459) | Hypersaline lake sediment archaeal communities from the Salton Sea, California, USA - SS_1_MS_1 metaG | ecosystem: Environmental > Aquatic > Non-marine Saline and Alkaline > Hypersaline >...
GGCCTGCGTCCATCCATCGGCGCGCTTTTTTGCAAACGTGTTTTTTTCAAGTAAGTAAGGAAGGATCCCCCGCACCGCATGAGCGCCCGACCTGAGACTCGACCCGGCGACAAGGCCCTCGCGGCGGCTGCGCTGAAGAAGCAAGCCGGCAAGCAGAAGCCAGCCCGGGCCGAGGCCGACGCCCTGCGGCGGGTTCGCAAGCAGGCCGACTACGACAAGCGGCAGGAGATATACGCCGCGATCCCCAAGGCCGAGTACATCGACCTCTGCGGCCGGCCGACCAAGGTCCTTCACGACCAGGCCGACCGCTACGGCTTCCCGCTCCGCGGCGCCCGGCTCGACCTCGGGAAGATCCTGCGGGCGATGCACGACTTCTTCGCGAAGCACAAGCACACGCTCGCCAACCTGGCCGACTCCGACGACCCGCTCCTGGCCGGCGCGTCGCAAGCGCTGAAGGATCAATATATCAAGGAGCAGATCGCCGAGAAGCGGGAGAAGGCGAAGCTCGCCCGGCTCGAGCGGCTCGAGCGAGAAGGGCAACTGATACCCCGCGACGAAATGCACCAACACCTCGCCCGCTGGTCGTCGATACTACGCGACGCCGGCGGGCGCCTGCAGCGGGCCTTCGGTCCCGAGCCGGCCGACCTGTTGAACGAGGCCCTCGACAACTGCGACCGAGAACGAGCGACGTTCTATGGAGACCACCAACACCCCGCCGACTAGCCCGGCCGACGCCGAGGCCTGCTGGGCGATCGCCGCCGCCCGGGCGCCGCGGATCCGCACGATGCGCGAGTTCGCCGAGTCAGAGATCGTGCTCCCGACCGGCCCCTTCGCCGGCCTCGGGTTTCGCTGCGATCGGCAACCCTACACCGGGGTATTTTTCGACGCCGTCGACTCCGCGCTCCGTCGTCGCTGGAATCGTATTTGCGCGACCGGCCCGACCCAGTCGGGGAAGACCCTCGCCGCCTTCGCCGTGCCGATCCTGTACCACCTCTTCGAGATGGGCGAGACGGTCGTCGCGGGCGTGCCTCACATGGACACCGCCGGCGACAAATGGCGCCAGGATCTATTGCCAGTGATCAAGGCCTCGCCCCGCCTGCGCGAGCAGCTCCCCCGCCGCGGCGCCGCGAGCCGAGGCGGCGGCAAGATCGAGTCGATCACCTTCCGCAACGGCGCCACGCTGCGATTTATGAGCGGCGGCGGCGGCGACAAAAGCCGGGCCAGTTTCACGACGCGGGTTCTTGTGGTCACTGAGACCGACGGCTTCGACGAGCACGGCGGCACCTCGCACGAGGCCGACAAGTTCACACAGATCGAGGCCAGGACCCGGGCCTTCGGCGATCGCAAGCGGGTCTACATGGAATGCACGACGACCGTCGAGAAGGGCCGCACCTGGCGAGAGTACACCGCCGGCACCGCCTCGCGTATCTTTCTTTGTTGTCCACACTGCCGCGTCTGGGTCTCGCCCGGCCGCGGCGACTTCCTCGGCTTCGAGACGGCGACGACCGAGGCCGAGGCCGAAGCGGCCGGGAGCTGGTATTGCCCCGACTGCGGCGAGGAGTGGACCGACACCGACCGCCAGGTCGCCAACCTGGCCGGCGGCCGCCTGGTGCACCGCGGCCAGGAGATCGACGCCGACGGCCGGGTCACCGGCGACGCCCCCGAGACCCGCACGCTCGGGTTCCGCTGGTCCCCGATCAATAACCTCTTCGTCAGCTCCTCCGACCTGGCCCTCGACAGTTTCAAAGCGCAGCACGCCGACGACCAGGACAACGCCGAGCGGGAGATGTGCCAGTTTGTCTGGGCCGTCCCCTACGAGTCGCCCGACCGCGAGGAGACCCCGCTCGACCGGACCGAGGTCGCGCAGCGCCGCGGCCGCTTCGAGCAGAACATTCTGCCCCCCGACGTCGCCCGCCTGGTCGCGCATGTTGATATCGGCAAGTGGCAGAGCTGGCACGTCGCGACCGCCCGCACCGCGGCCGGCGTCTTCCACGTCCCCGACTACGGGGTGCTCGAGGTCCACAGCGACAACCTACCAACCGACCGGGCGATCGTCGCCGCGCTGCGGACCTACCGCGACCGGCTCGAGGCCGGCTATATTGTCGAGGGATCCGGCGGCCGCCGCCACGTCGACCGGGTCACGATCGACGCCGGCTGGCAGACCGACGCCGTCTTCGAGTTCTGCCGCGAGAGCAACGCCCGCGAGGGCCCGACCGTCTACGTCCCCGCGATCGGCCGGGGCGCCTCGCAGATGCGCCGCACCGAGCGGCGGGTTTACCAGTCGCCCAACGCGAAGACCCGCGAGATCCGCAAGATCGGCCGCGGCTGGCACCAGCGACGGGTTCGGAAGTACCGGGCCGACCGGGTCACCGTCGACGCCGATCACTGGAAGCGGACGATGCAGCAGGCCCTCGCGATCGCCGCCGGCTCGCCCGGCTCGATCATCTTCTTCGACGACCCGGATCCGAACCGACACCAGAAGATCTCGCGACACGTCACCGCCGAACGCCTGGTCAAGAAGACGGTCCCCGGCCGCGGCGAGGTCGAGGAGTGGGAACAGCACGGCCCGAACCACCTCGGCGACTGCCTCTACAATACCCTCGCCTCGCTCGACTACCTCGAGACCGACGGCGCCGCCGCCCCGACGAGCTGGTTCGACCAGCGGAAGAAGAAGAAGGGGGGCCGCCGATGATCGACCGCGACTGCCCCCGCTGCGGATGCCCCGACGTGCTCCTGGTCGGCCAGAGCGAGACGGCCGGCCAGGTCTTCGTCGCCGGCCAGCCGAGCGGCCCGCCGATGGTCCGCCGCCGCGAGACCCTCCGCTGCCGGCTCTGCGGTCGCCGCTTCACGATCACGACCCCCTTCGTCGAGCCGGCCGAGCTCGACGCCCTCGAGGACCCGCCGCCCGACGGCGACGACCTGGCCGTCCCCTACTTCGTCACCCGCTGCCCGGCCTGCGGCTCGACCGACTGCCCGGTTCGCCACACCGCCCGGCCGAAGCGATACCACAAATGTCGCGACTGCGGCAAGACCTTTACCTCGATCGAGAGATTCTCCAATGACCCAGAAGAAGACCCCGAAGAAGAAGACCGCGAAGAAGACGGCCCGGCCTAAACCCAAACCGGCCGCCGTCGCGCACATCGCCGAGGAGCTGCGGCCCCTGGCCGTGCCGATCGACGCGGTCGCCCGCGACCCGCGAAACGCGATGCACCACGGCGACCAGAACGTCGACGCGATCGCCGCGAGCCTCGCCCGCTTCGGCCAGCGGCAACCCCTGGTCGTCAACCGGGCGACCGGCACGATCGAGGCGGGCAACGGCCGGCACCAGGCGGCCGAGTCGCTCGGCTGGGGCTGGGTCGCCGTCCTCTACGTCGACGACGACCCGCAGGCCGCCACCGGCTACGCGATCGCCGACAACCGGACCGCCGAGCTCGCCGAATGGGACGACGCGGTCCTGGTCGAGCTGCTCGGCGAGCTGACCGACGCCGGCGAGACCGATCTGCTCGACGCCCTGCTCCTGGCCGACCTGGTCGAGGCGGTCGACGAGACCGAGGCCCCCGAGCCGCAGCCCGAGCGGGCGGCCGAGCTGCAAAAGGAATGGAAGACCAAACCGGGCCAGCTCTGGACCGTCGGCCGGCACCGGATCCTCTGCGGCGACGCGACCGACCCCGACGCGATCGCGCACCTCTTCGGCGACGCCTCGGCCGAGATCGTCCTCACCGACCCGCCCTACTGCTCGGGCGGTTTTCAGGAGGCGGGTCGGGTCGCCGGGTCGATCGGGAGCAAGCGGGGCAAGGTCGCCGGCAGCGGCGGCAAGCAACCGACGATCGCCCGCGACAACCTCACGACCGCCGGCCTCTTCTCGCTGGTCGAGAAGGCGATCGGCCGGGCGCCCGCGTCGGGCTGCTGCTATGTCTTCGCCGACTGGCGGCAGATCGGCGAGATCCGCAAGGCGATCGAGCCCCTCGGGTTCCAGTTCCGCGCGATGCTAATCTGGGACAAGGAGAGCCCCGGCATGGGTGGCCCCTGGCGACACCAGTACGAGACGGTCTGGTTCGGTTCCCGCCGGAAGGAGCCGCCGCACGGCCAGGCGGGCGACGTGCTCCGCTGCAAGCGATCGGGCAACCAACACCACCCGACCGAGAAGCCGGTCGACCTGCTCGTCCAGATCCTCGAGAACACCGAGGGCCAGACGGTCTATGATCCCTTCGCCGGCAGCGGCTCGACGCTCCTCGCCGCCGAGCAGGCCGGCCGCGACTTCTTCGGCTGCGAGGTCGACCCGAAGCACTGCGCGGTCCTCCTCGAGCGGGCGAAGGCCGCCGGCCTCGCCGTCGCGAAGTCTTAGCGCGAAGGCCCTGACCGCCGCCCTATTTCGTGAGAAATAACCAGGCCCGCCCGGCGGGCCTTTTCCGTGCGCCCGATCCGCCGGCCCGAAAACCCCCTCTTGAGGACCAATTCGGGAGATTCTGATAATATTTTACCATAGGGGGCTTGTGGTATGACGAAATTTTGATATAGTGAGAACATGGCAAGCGAAAAGAATGCAACACGAAACACAGACGGCCAGAACGGCCGGACCCGGCGGGGTGAAACGCTACAGAAGGAGACCGCGATGTCGATCGAATCGCTCGCTCGTCTGATGCTTCTGAGCCCGGCGCAGGCCGTGGCTCTCCCCGTGACCCTAGACCGGGCGGCCGCCCTCGTCGGTCTGACCCGGGACCAGATGGTCGCGCAAGCGGCCAGGAAGCCGGCTCTGCTGGCCTACCTCGCGGACGTCTGCCGCAAGGCGACCAAGTAGGCCGACCCGGCCGCCCGCGGGCCCCTCGGGGCGCCGCGAGCGAGCGGGCCGACTGAGAGCCCCGACACAACGCGAAGGAAGACCCGATGACCTACCAACAATTTCGAGCGGCGATCGAGAAGGCGGCGAGCGTAATCATCAAGAGCGAGAGCTACAACTGCGAGGGACAGATCGAGGGATACGCGTCGGCCTACCCCGAGGACAGCGAGCGGTTCAAAGCTCGGGGAAAGTGGTACTACACGAGCAAGGCGATCGCCGACGTCTCGGCTATGTGGTATCGGAAGCGGACCTCCGCCCATTTTGCGGCCCTGCTCGAATTGGCCCGCCGGCTCGACGTCTTCGACCGGGTCGACGCCCCCGCCGCGCTCGCCTCGATCCAGCGGGGCGAGGGGTCGCGCTAGGCCGGCCGACCCGGCCGCCCGCGGGCCCCTCGGGGCGCCGCGAGCGAGCGGGCCGACTGAGAGCCCCGACCCCAAAGCGAGGGAAGAACCGATGCCAGCCAAAAAAGAAACCGCCGAGGACACCTACGCCCGCGACCACAACCAGGCCCGCGAGGTCGCCGCGGCGATCGCCGCCGAGCTCTGGAACCTGCCCGCCCCGGGCGACGACGCCCACCCGATCACCTGGGGCCACGTTGGCGAGCTCGGCTCGATTCGCGAGACCCTCGACGCGACCCTCGACACGATCCGCCGCCACACCGGCGCCCCGACCTGCCCCGAGTGCGACGCCGTGCTCGACGGGTCGACCTGCCCCAAATGCCACTAAAGGAGAACCCGATGCCACGCGACGAGATCGCCAAACTGATCCGCGAGACCGCAGCCCGGGCGGGCTGCGACACCTACTACGCCCTGGCGAAGGCCTCCGGCGTCCACATTCAAACCGCCCGCTCTCTCTGGCTCGGCACCAGCTCGCCGAGCCTCGACACCCTCGAGCGCGTCTTCGGCGCGATCGGCTACCGCGTCGACCTCAAGATCGTCAAGCAACGTAAAACCAAATAACCCGAGGAGATCCCGATGACCACGACCACGATGAAGAAGACCAAGAAGACCCCCGCGAAGGCCGCGAAGAAGAAGACGCCGAAGGCCTCGACCAACGGCACCGCGAAGAAGACCGCCGCCGCGAAGCTCGACAAGCTCGACGCCGACCTGGCCCGCGACTTCCCCGCCGACGAGCACGCCTCGGTCCCGATCGGCCAGATCGACCCGAGCCCCTGGCAGCCCCGCCGCGACTTCCCCGCCGCCGAGCTGCAAGAGCTGGCCGACACGATCGCCGCGGTCGGCCTGATCCAGCGGCCGCTCGTGCGACCCAGGGGTAAACGCTTCGAGCTGGTCGCCGGCGAGCGGCGACTGCGGGCCGCGAAGCTCGCCGGCCTGGCGACGATCCCCGTCGCGATCCGCAAGCTCGACGAGGCCGCCGCCCGCGAGCTGACCACGATCGAGAACCTCCAGCGCCGCGACCTCTCGGCGATCGAGGAGGCCCACGCCTTCCGCTCCCTGCTCGACGCCGACAAGGATCTCACCGAGACGGCCCTGGCGAAGCGGCTCGGCAAGTCGCAGGGCCACGTCGCCAACCGGCTGCGACTGCTCGGCCTGCCGGCCCGCTTGCAGAAGCAGATCACCGCCGGCAAGCTCCCACCGACCCACGCCCGCGAGCTGGTCGCCTACAAGGACCACCCCGAGATTCTCAAGTGGATCGAGAAGCGGGCCGAGGCCTGGCGCGAGTGGAACGACGGCGAGCTGCCGCCGGTTGTCACCTTCCGCGACGAGATCATCGAGGATGCGATCGAGGAGCACTGCGGCCGCCTCTTCGGCGAGACCTACGACGGCAAGAGCGGCCACCGGATCCCGATCTTCACCCCGACCGCCGAGCAGCGCGAGCAGCTCAAGATCATCCAGCTCCCCGGGATCGGCCAAACCACGCCCCGCGACTTCGCCGCCAACGTGACCCTCTACGAGGAACTGCAAGCCGAGCACGCCGAGGCCTGGAAGGCGAAGAAGGGCAACGGCAAGAAGGCCCCGGCGCCGACCCTCGAGCTGGTCAAGAAATCGGGCCAGATGAAACCCGAGGAGCTCGAGAAGATGACCGCCGACGAGAAGAAGAAACTCGCCGCCGCAAAGAAGCAGGTCGCCGCGATCGAGAAGGAGAAGGCGAAGGAGCGAGCCGAGACCTTCGCCCGCCGCCTCTGGGAGTTCCGCTGCGACTGGCTCCGCTACCTGCTGGCCCGCTGGGTCGTCGAGACGGCCGAGGTCGACGGCCTCCTGCGGCTGGCCCTGCTGGTCGACGTCCAATGGTCGCGCGGCTACCAGTCGGATCCCTCCGACATTCTCACCGCCGCGATGAAGAACCGCGGCGTCGCCGTCCGCAGCTCCTACGGGTTCCGCGACTTTATCAAGCCGACGGCCGAGCTCGACGAGGACGACCTGATGACGGTCCTCGCCGAGTTTCTCGCCGGCGTCTTCTTCGACCTGGCGACCGGCGAGCCGAACGCCCGGGTCGAGAACCGCGACGTCGTCGCCCTGGCCGAGTCGATCGACCTGATCGACGACCTCGAGGCCTGGTGGCTCGAGGAGCAGGCCGGCCCCCTCTCCGAGCGATTCTGGAACCTCCACACTAAGGCCCAACTGCAAGAGCTCGGCGAGGAGCTCGACCTTTGGGACAATAGCCAGGAGGAGCTCGACAAGACCGCGGTCCTGCCGAAGGCCGCGATCGTCCGGGCCTTCCTCAAGCAGAAACCGGCCGAGGACGCCACCGAGGCCGGGCTCGATCTGCCGGCCGAGCTGGCGAAGTGCAAGCGGCCCAAGTAGGGCCCCGCCCCTAGTCCCCCGCAGCACGCCGCAGCGAGCCGCACGCCCCGCCGGGCCTGCGGCTCGTTCCCTTTCTTGCCGGCCCGGGTCGGGCCGCTCGCGGCCGTCTCGGCCCCTTCTGGGTAACTTTCTCGCCCCTTGTTTCTAGTTTCTGGAAACCCCGCCCCGCGGATCGGCCCGGCCGTCGTATGGTCGGCCTTATGAGCACGCAGACGGACGTCGCCACCTATATGTCGGCCGCCGCGGCCGCGATCGTCTCCGGCGATCACGCGGCCGCGATCACCAACGCGCAGGCCGCGCAGGCGCTGCTCGCCGGCCAGCCCGACATGAAGCGGACCGGCGAGGCCGGGCAAGAACTAATCTGGGACCGCCCGGCGATCGACCGCTTTATCGCGCAGGCCCGACGCTCCCAGACCGAGGCCGCCGTCGCCGCCGCCAGCGGACCCCGCCGCTCCTCGATCACCTACGACCGCACGAGTTGACCCCATGCTCCACAGCCAGCTACACCCGCCGCCCGGCTCCCGCACCTGGAAAGGGCCCGCCAGCCCCGCCCGGCCGAGGATCCACGCCCGCGGCCGATGGCAGAGCGCGACGACCGACCGGCTCAACTCGGGCCACTGGTCGGGGACCGCCTCGATGGGGTCGACGATCAACGAGGATATCGGCGACGACATGCCGACGATCCGCCAGCGCTGCCGGCTCGAGCTGGCGAACAACCCGCTGGTCGAAGGAATGGTCGACACCTACACGACCGACCTGATCGGTCCCAACGGCCCGACCCTCCACGTCGAGAGCGACGACCCCGACTACAACACCGCCCTCGAGCAGATCTGGCGCGAGTGGTGGAAACTCCCCGACGTCAACCGCCAGCTCTCGGGCGTCGAGCTCTTGGAGATCGGCCTTCGCAACTGCTGGACGTGCGGCGAGTTCCTGCAGCAGATCCTCGCCGACGACCGGACCGGCCCGATCAAGTTCGGCCTGCTCGACATTGACCCGGCCCGGCTCGACACGCCGATCGACGCGATCGCCCGCGACGATATCCAGCTCGGGATCGAGCTCGCCCCGCCGGCCCGCCCGGTCGCCTACCATTTTCTCGAGGTGATCGCGACGGGCGCCTACGCCTACCAGACCGGCCGGGCCGAGCGGATCCGCGCCGAATATATCGTTCACTGGTTCCGACGCCTCGAGAGCGACCAGCGCCGCGGCGTCGCCTGGCTGGCCGTCGCCCTGCCGGCGATCGCCGACCTCAGGGATTTTGACGTCGAGGTCCTCGACACGGCCCGGGCCGCCGCCGACACCGGCCAGTATTTATACGCCGACCACCCCGACGCGCCCTACATCCAGGTCAACGAGTCGGTCGCGAAGGAGCGCCGCCAGACCGAGACCCTCCCGCCCGGCTGGAAACCGTTCCAGATGCAGCCGATGCAACCGGCGGCCGCCTACGTTCCCTACCGCCAGGAGCGGCAGCTCGACCTCGGCCGGTCGGTCTCAATGCCCCTGATGATAACGCGGCTCGACTCGAGCGAGCACAACTACAGCAGCGCCCGGTTCGACGGCCAGAAATACCAGCGGGGGATCGAGAGGACGCAGGGCCGGATCTCGACCGGCTACCTCTCGCCGATGGTCGGCCGCGTCGGCCGCGAGGCCGAGCTCGTCCGCGAGCTGCCCCCCGCCCCGCCGCGCGTCGAGCTCGCCTGGGTCTTCGCGAAGGCCCCGCACGTCGACCCGGGCAAGGAGGCGACGGCGATCGACACGCGACTCGGGAACCTGACCCTCTCCCTCGCCGACGCCCTGGCCGCCGACGGCAAGGATCTCGACGCCCACATGCACGAGCTGAAACGGACCGACCGGGCCCTGCGCGACACGCTCGGGATCGGCCTGATCGAGTACGTCGAGCTCTGCGGCCGCAGCACGGCACGAACCAACGAACCCGACGACGACGCCGAAGGAGGCGACGATGGCAAGCAAGAAACAAAGGATCAAAAGGGCGCAGCAGCGGGCACGGCGAAAGGCCGCAACGGCCACTACCAGCCCGCGACTTCCCGATTTTGAGCCCCTCTCGCTTCGCCGGGAGACCGACCAGCGGCGCGACCTGATCGCCCGCGAGTTCGGCGTCCGCTCCGACACGATCGACGAGGCGGCCCGGTCGATCGAGGCCCGGATCGCGACCGAGAAGCCGGTCGCCGTCTTCGACTTCCGCTCTTGGAAGACCATCGACGAGGTATTGCGGGCCGACGGCGCCGCGATCCCCGCGAAGATCCCGCTCTTGGCGAACCACTCCCGCGCGTCCCTCGACGACATTCTCGGCAGCGCCCGGGAGATCCGCCGCGAGGGGACCGACATTGTCGCCCGGCTCTATTTCGCCGACGGCGACGACGACGCCGAGCGGGCCTGGAACAAGGTCAAGCAGGGCCACCTCGACTCGGTCTCGGTCGGCTACCGCGCGACCGAGTACGTCGATATTCCCGCCGGCCAGAGCAACACGGTCGCCGGCAAACGATACACCGCCAGCCCCGAAAGGCCGCTGCGCGTCACGACCCGATGGATCCCGAAAGAAGTCTCGGCCGTGCCGATCGGCGCCGACCCGGCGGCGAAGATGCGCGACGAGAAAACCCCGACAACCGACACCCGAAACCAGGAGTCACCCGACATGGACCCCCAACTCCGCGCCTTCCTCGAGCAGCACGGGCTGCGATCCGATGCCACCGACGACGAGGCCGTCGCCTTTATGGCCGCCCTCGGCGGAAACCTGCGAGCCCGCGCCGAGGCGATCGAGCGCGGCGAAGACGACCCGGGCGAACCGCCCGCCGCCCCGCCGGTCAACAACCATCGCGGCGAGACGCCGGCCCCGCCGGCCGACGGCGAGCGGACCGACCCGCCGACCGTCGAGCAGGCCGCCGCCGACGCGATCCGCGACGAGCGCGACCGGGTCGCCACGATCCGCCGCCTCGCCGGCGACGACTGCGATCCCGACGTCGTCGAGCGGATGATCGCCGACGGCGTCTCGGTCACCGACGCCTCCCCCCGGATCATCGAAGCGATCCGCGGCCGCCGCGAGGAGGAGAGCCAACCGATCTCCCGCGCCCCGGCCGGCCACGTCCACAACCCGCCGACGGGCGACGAGGGGGCCCGCGCCCTGGCCGCCGGCCTGGCGATCGCCATCGTCACGAACGACCCGACCGGCCGCCGCTTCGGCCTCGGCGTGAACGACCAGTTCACCGAACAGGACGCCGAGCGGGGCGACCGTTTCTCGCGGCTCAGCGCGATCGACCTCGTCCGCGAGTGCCTCCGCGCCGAGACCGGCCGGCACTACATGGACCCGATGGCCGAGCTCCGGCCGGTCCCCGGCCGCCGCGCCGCCGTCTCCGGGGGGACCCTCTCCTACGTCTTCACCACCAACGTATACGCCCGGTTGATCGAGGGATACGAGACGATCGGCGACACGACCCGGGGCTGGTGCGACGAGGAGGACGTCCCCAACTTCTTGACGCAGGAAGACATTTCGGTCGACGCGGCGACCCGCCTCGAGCGGCTCCCCCGCGGCGGCTCGGCGAAGCACGCCACGATGAGCGATAGCAAGGAGACCTATAAAATCTTCCGCTACGCGAAGCAGTTCGTGGCCGACGAGCAGGACGTGATCGACGACCGGCTCGGCGCGATTATGCGGATGCCCTACGAGATGGGCGCCGAGGCCGCCCGCGTGCGGCCCGACCTGGTCTACAGTTTGATCCTCGAGAACCCGTCGCTCGTCGCCGACTCGACCGAGGTCTTCCACGCCGACCACAGCAACCTCGACTCCAACGCGCTGACGTCGGCCAACCTCAAAACGGGGATCTCGGCCGTCGGGAAGCAGCGCAGCAGCGCAAATAAGGTCCTCAACATCGTTCCCCGGTACCTGCTCGTCCCCGCCGCGCTCGAGTGGAACGCGCTCGAGCTGACCCACGGCGCCGCCCTCGCCAAGCTCTTTACCGACGGCGACGGCGACCCGTCCTACTCGACCCACAACCTGATCGCCGACCGGAAGCTCGTCGTCGTCGTCGACGACCGCCTCGGCGCGACCGGGGTGACCGACCCGCGGAGCGGCAACATCCGCACCGGCTCCGACTCGACCTGGTACCTGACCGCCGGCCGCACAAAGGGGGTTCGCGTCGCCTACCTCCGCGGCACCGGCCGCCTGCCCGCCCTGCGATCCTTCGCCCTCACACAGGGGCAATGGGGCCAGGGGTGGGACATCAACCTCGACATTGGGGCCGCCTTCCTCGACTACCGCGAGTTCTACAAGTCGGCCGGCTAGTCTTACCGCCCCGACCACGCGCCCCCGGGGCGACCCGGGGGCGACTTCGACCCGTCCTACACGACCCACAACCCACAACCCACAACGAACCCATGAAAACCGCCAAGTTTCTCGCCGCCGCCGCGATCGTCGTCGGGGCCCTCTGCGCCCTGGCCGCCAACTACGGCCCCTTCGCCGACGTCCAGGCGATTACCAACGCCGGGGCGCCCACCGACGGGACCTCGGGCACGGGGGCCGGCGTCGCCCGGCCCGGCTCCCTCCTGGTCGACACGACCAACAGCGACCTCTATGTCAACAGCAACACCAAGGCGAGCCCGACCTGGTCGGTCCTCGGCGACTCGTCGGCCTTCGACGGCGTCACCGCCGGGACCGTCGCCGCCTCGAAGGCCTGCGTCGTCGACGCCTCGAAGAACCTCGGCGACTTCGCCGCGCTCGACTGCGTCAATCTCGACGCCGGGGCGAGTGGCACGGCCGGCTCCCTCGACGTCTTCCCGACGACCGCCAGCAAGGGGAAGCTCGCGATCGCCGCGGCCGACTCGGCCGGCGACACGACGACGACGATCACCAACGCCTCGCAGGCCGGGGCCCGCACCTACACGATCCCCGACGCCGGCGGCGCCGGGACCTTCGTCCTCTCGCGGACCGGCTACGGATTCGACGCCCCCGACGGGGCGAACCTCCAAACCTATTCGGCGATCGCCACCGACTTCTACGGCGACGTCGGCGGCACCAAGCCGACGCCCTGGACCAGCGACGCCGAGACGGGCAACTGCTCGGCCGACTACATGGCGAACGAACCGTTCGGCGCGCTCGCCCTGGCGACCAGCGCCGACGACGAGGCGCAGGCCGTCCAGGTCACCTGGGGCGACAACCTGATGATCGACCTCGACCAGGACCCGATCCTCGAGGTCCGCGCCCGGATCGACGGCGTCGCCGATCTCGAATCGGTCGAGAAGGTCGTGATCGGGGTGATCCCCGCCCACGCCAACGCCGAGGACAACGCCGGCCTCGACAACGTCGACTACTCGGCCTGGTTCCTCGTGAAGGGCGACAACGACACCAAAATCTACGTCGAGACCGACGACGCCGCGACCGACACCGACGACCAGGACTCGACGATCACGCTGACCGACGACACCTGGACCGTTTTCCGCATCGACTTCTCGACCCTCTCGGCCGTGTCGATGACCGTCGACGGCGTCGAGCAGGGGGGCGCCGCCCTCGACTTCTCCGGGGCCGCCGGTCAGAACGTCCAGCCGATCGTCCTGATCCAGCGGACCGACAACACCCAGACCGAGGCGATCGTCGGCGTCGAGGTCGACTACGTCAAGGTGATCCAAACCCGCTAACCGAACCGCGACCCGCTAACGCGACAACCGAAACCATCCCGTCCACTATTCGAAAGGACCCAAGACAATGGCAGAAGCAACCCTCCACAAGGACCCCTGCGATCACGAGCGACAGATCACCGCCCCCGAGGCGCTCTCGTGCGGCGAGATCCTGCAACTCGCCGACGGCCGCGCGGCCGTGACCGACGGCCTCGCCGGGATCGCCAGCGGCGACCCGGCCAACGTGAAGACGGCCGGCCAGTTTACCGTCACCAAGACCGCCTCACAGGTCTGGCTCGACGGCTGCGAGATTTTCTGGGACCGCTCGGCCTCGGCCGCGACCCCGCTCGAGCCGGCCGACGGGTTCTACCTCGGCTGCGCCGTCGGCGACGTCGCCGCCGCGACGACGACCGGCGTCGTCGATCTCAACCGGAAACCCGTCTACCACTTCGACCTCCAGCGCGGCGACCTGACGACCTCGGTCGCCACGAAGACGGCGGGGGCCCCGACCTTTACCCGCAACGACACCGGCGAGTTCCAACTCCTGATCGCCAGCAACGACGAGGCGGAATGTATCGACGTTCTCTCGAACCGCTCGATCCCACTGGCCGACGGCCCGATCTTCGAGACGAAGCTCACCTTCGACGAGAAGGGCGACAACGCCGCGGTCGACACGGTCTTCGGCCTGGTCAACGCCAGCCACACCAGCGACCCCGACTCGATCGCCGAGGCCGTGCTGTTCAGCAACAACGGCGGCGACACCAAGATCAACGCCGAGAGCGACGACGGCTCGACCGAGGTCGCCGCGACCGACACGACGAAGGTTCTGGCCGAGGACACCTATCAGCTATTCTGGATCGACGCCCGCGACCCGACCGACTGCCACCTCTACGTCGACGCGGTCGAGGTCCTCGCCTCGACTACCTTCGACATTAGCGACGCAACCGGTCCATTGAAGGCCCTGGTCCTGACCGAGAAATCGGGCGGCGCCCACGTCCCCTCGATCAAGATCGAGCAGCTCCGGCTGCGGTCGACCGACCTCGCCTCGACGGTCTAAGACCAGGAGGCCCGGGTGAGCAATTTCGACGACGCCTGGCAGGCCGCCGCCGTTCCGCTTTTCAGCGAGTTCGGCGACACGGCCACCTACCGCCCGCACGACGGCGGCACGCCTGTCGAGCTCGTCGCGATTCTCACCGCCACCCGCCAGGGGATCGCCGACGACGACCGCGGCGAGGATCACGTCGAGCAGCTCCTCGCCGAGATCCCCCGAACCGCCGCGGCCGCCGCCGGCCTCTCGCCGGCCGGCTACGTCGCCGAGCCCGACCCGGCCGACGCCCTCGAGATCGACGGCACGATCTACGCGATCGAGGACACGACCGCCGCGATCCGGCTCACCGAGAGCTCCGCGATTCTGAAACTCGTGCGGGTCGAGACGATCGCCCGACACCGCGCCGACTTCCGACACCAAGGCTGACCCATGACCAAGGCCGACGACTGCGAAAAGAAGCACGCGCCCCTCTGGCGATATATCTCGGCGATCGCCGTCCTGGCGATCGGGCTGATCGTCGTCGCCGGCTGGGCCGGCGTCTGCGGCTGCGCCTCGACGACCGCCGCGACCGAGCTGCGGGTCGACTTCGAGAAGCACGACGCCGGCCAGCGCGAGAAGGAGAAGCACGTCGCCGAGACCCTCGACCGGATCGAGGCGACGGTCGCCGAGATCTGGGCGCACCTCCGCAAGCACCCCGACCCCTGAGAGCCGATGGCCGCCACCCCCGACAATACGCTCGGCCTCGCGAAGGAGTACCTCCGGGTCGCCTTCTCGAAATCGGACCGCTGGAAGACCCTCTGCGGCGCGACGACCGAGGCGAAGGCGAAGGCCCACACCTACGTCGACGGCCCGGCGCCCCCCGACCCGGCCGACCGGTCCCGCCGACGCACCCGCGAGGAGTGGGAGGAATTGCGGCCGCTGGCGATCATCTACACCGCCCCCGACGGCTTCGCCCGCTCCGCGACCGGCGTCGCCGCCTGGGACTGCGACCTGCGGCTGGCCGCCTGGATCGAGGTCGCCTGCGACGACGTCTACCGCGACGAGCCGGGCTCCGAGGCGATGACCCGCTTCGACAACGATCTCGGCGCGATCGTCGACGAGCTCTGCGAGCTGACCGAGACGGCCGGCTGCCTCGCCTTCGACCGGGTCGAGCTGGTCGGCGACGTCGAATGGTTCGCGAAGGATCGCCAGGAGACCGAGGGCCGATGGATCGCAGCCCGCCTCCTCTTCACCGCCGAGGGGGTGCAATGATGGCCGGCGAGACCGACTGGATCTGCAAGATCGACACCCGCTACGAGGGCGCCGTCCCCGGCGGCAACTTCCGCCGCCGCGAGTGGAACCGACTCAAGAAGGCCGAGTTCGAGGAGCTCGGCCTCTACTGGCACCGCGAGATCCGCCCCAAGAAATTTACCGCCGCCGGCGCCCGCGAATATGGATACACGCCGCGGGCCGGCGAGAGCGGCAACGCCCGGCGCGACTTCTGGCGCAGCTACACCGGCCGCAAGCAAAAGGACCGCGGCCACCGCCGGCCGCTGGTTCACAGCGGCGAGGCGCTGCAGCTCTCGGCGACCGCCCGGATCGTCGCCACCTCGAAGGGGGTCAAGGTCCGCTACCCGCAACTGCGGAAGCTCAACCTCCGCAACCCGAACAGCAAGATCAACATGCGGGCCGAATATACCGCGATCAGCGGCGGCGACCGCGACCGCCTCCTGCGACTCTTCGACAAACGAATGGACCGACACCTGCGCCGCCTGCGGACCTCGCAGCGGCGCCGCACCCGATAACCTGGGAGACCCCGATGGCCGTCACCAAAAAACACACCCTATCCGCCGTCGTCTTCGACACGACCGTTCTCGGCGCGATCACCCGCCAGTCTATCGCGCAGGAGAGCGAGATCCGGGGCGACCGCACGAGCGGCGAAGTCTGGGCCCGATGGCAGGCCCTCTACAAGCAGCGGGTCGCCCCCAGCTTCGCGACCCGCGACCTGGCGACCGCGCTGGCCGAGGCCGGTCTGACCGGCGTCTCGATTGCCGACCTGACCGCCGGCTTCATTATGTACGCGCAGAAATACGCCCTCGGCGGCACCCGCACGGCCGGGGCGGCGCACCGAAAGTTCGTCCTCGACAACGGGCTGATCGTTCCGCGGCGGCTCTCGGTCTCGCACGGCGAGGACGCCGAGCTCGAGTACGAGATCTTCGCGACCAGCGACGGCACGAACCACCCGCTGACGATCACCGACACGCAGAGCCTCCCGGCCGGGATCGACGACGCGGCCCGGTTCACGCTGCCGGCCGCCGGGAACACTACAATCGGCGCGAAGACGATCAACCAAGTCCAGTCGATCGAGATTGACTTCGGAGTCTCGGCGATCACCGAGGGGGCCGACTCGGATCTCTGGGACACGTTCTGCGGGATCGAGGAGGTCGCCCCCTCGCTCGTGATAACGACGACCGACGTCGAGACCCTCGGCCCGACGCAGATCCCCCGCGAGGGGCTCGTCTGCACGCACGCCAACACGATCCTCTACCTCCGCAAGCGCGACGACGGCGGCACGTTCGTCGCCGACGTCACCGCCGAGCATATCAAACTGACCGCCGCCGGCCTGGCCGTGATTGACGAGATGCTCAGCGACGACGGCCAGACGGCCCTACGGATCCCGCTGATCTACGACGGCACCAACGCCCCCCTGACGATCAATCCCGCCTCGGCGATCACCTGATCCCGCGGCCTATTTCGTGAGAAATACCCCGACCCGAACCCCGAGACGAACCGATGCCCGACAAACCGACACGCCCCGACCTCTCGCCCGACGACCGCAAACTGGCGCAGAAACTCGCCGACATGCTCGGCTGGCCGATCGTCCAGACGGCGAAGATCGTCGGCACGCTCGACCCGACCGCGGCGACCCAGCTCGAGGCCCTCGAGACCGGCGAGGAGCTCGCCGAGTTCCTCGAGTCGATCGAGAAGCAACTGCCCGCCGGCCGGATCCGCAAGCGGACCCCCGACCCTACCCCCGAACCCTCCCCCGAGCCCGGCGGCGATGCCCCCGTCGAGCTCGCCGAGGCGCCGGCCACGGACCCCGACCACCTCACCGATTAAACCCGAGGGCTCCCGATGGCCGGCTTCCTATATTTCCTGCCGAGTCTGCGAGGGATCACCGCGACGACCGCGGCGACGATCCTTCGCGAGCGGGGCCTCGCCGACGCGATCGACGCGCCCGGCCCGACCCGGCAGAGCACGCACCCCGACGCCGGCGACGGCCTGGTCCTCGCCGCCGAGGGGCACCCCGACGACCTGGTCGGGATCTGGCCCGACCGGCAGACCTGGCGGCGGCTGCCGCGCCCCGGCGCCCCCGACGCCCCGCCGGTCTGGATCGGCTACACGAACGACGCCCGCCCCGGGCCCGACGACCTGGCCCGCCCCGAGCAGCTCGACGGCCACCTGGTCACACTGGCCGACGGCCGGCCCTGGCTCGTGCCGAAGGCCCGCCGCTGGGTCGGGATCGACGGCGGCGGCTCGATTCAGTACGCGACCGCCGTCCCTCGCGTCTCCGAGCTCGACGACGCGGGCGCCTGGCAGCCCGGCCGGATCGTCGACCGCTTCGCCCCCTTCTGGCAGATCGCCGCCGACTGGCTCGAGCACGTCGGCGTCGCCGCGGCCGCGGCCGAGGAGGAGGCAGGGGAGGGGGAGACCGCCCGCCTCGCCTTCGACTTCGACGGCCTCCACGAGGCGGCCGTCTCGGCCCTGGCGATCAACTACCGGATCGGCCCGCTCGAGGTCTCGATGCTCGGGCTCCTGACGACCGCCACGCCGGCGGCGGTCCTCGACGCGGCCGCCGACGTGCCCGGCTACTTGCAGCTCCTAAAAAAAAAGGCCGCCGCTGGTGGGCCTTCCAACAATGGGCCCGAGGACTGACCCCCGACTACCGCCCGACACCGGCCGACGCGATGGCCCTGGCCGACGGGCTCGACCTGACCTGAGAACCAACCCATGAGCAAGATCGTCGTCGAGATGACCGCGAAGGAGGCCCGGCTGCTGGCCGCCCTGCGCGGCGCCGAGAAGGGCCTCGACGGGGTCGCGAAGGGCAACCGCAAGGTCAACGAGGAGGCCCGGCAGGCCGCCCTGGCCGAGTCGCGGCTGGTCCGCGAGGCGAAGCGGCTCGGCAGCGAGGCCGCCCCCGCGCAGGAGAAATACAACAGCAAGGTCGCGAAGCTCCGCGAGCTGCTCAAGGCGAACAAGATCACCCAGCAGGAATACAACGCCGCGGTCGCGCACGCCCGCAACCAGCTCGACGGCACGGCCCGCAGCGGCCGCCGCGCCTTCGGGCCCGGCGCCGTCTCGATGGCCCGCAACTTCGCGACCGCGCTCGGGCTCGGCGGCGGCGTCGCCGGGGTGGTGATGACCCTCCGCAAGGAGTTCGAGGCCCTCTGGGAAGCGCAGCAGCGGATGAAGGAGACGACGACCACGGTCGCCGACCAGCAGATCGAGTACCTCCGCAACGCCGGCTTCCAGACCGGCGCGGCCCGCGACGCCGCGACCGCCCGGATCGCCGGGATCTCGAAGGCGACCGGCGTCGAGATGAAGGACCTCTACGCCCGGGCCTCCACCTCGACCAGCGCGAAAGGGGCCCTCAGCGAGGAGGCGTCGATGCGGGCCGTCGAGGCCTCGGCGATGCTCGTCCCCGAGGACTCCGCGAAGGGGACCGCCGTCGCCGGCGCCGCGCTCGACCTGGCGAAGATCACCGGCACCGAAGACGCGAAGGCGAACATCGGGCTCCTAATGGCGATCGCCGGCCGGGCCCGGGTCACCGAGATCGGCAAGGTCGCCGAGAACGTCGCCCCCGCGCTAACCTCGGTGATGATGCAGGGCGCCACCGAGAGCGAGGCGGGCGCCCTCTGGGCGACGATCACCGGCGGCAGCGCCGACGCGACCGGTCGCAAGTCGAAGACCGCGTCGATCGGCCTGGCGAAGCAGCTCGCCGAGTTCCTCCCGACCGAGACGACCTACACCTACGACAAGAAGGGGAAGCGGGTCGTCGACGCGCAGGGCTCGGGGCTCACCTCGACCCGGCAGCGGGTCGAGGCGATCCAACAGGACCCGCGGCTCTATGAGAAGTTCATGGCGAACGCCTCCTTTGAGAAGGCGCAGAGCGGGGTGATCGAGCAGATCCTACAGGGGAAGGGCTCGGGGGCGTCGACCTACAAGAGCTTTCTTAAAACGATGCCCTCGGTCTCCGAGGGCCGCGCGATCTTCGACAAGAACGTCGGCGTGATCCGCGGCGCCGAGGAGCAGAAGACGGCCGCCCTAAGTCGCCGCCTCGAGACGACGGCCGAGCGGCTCGAGCTGGCCGACCAGGGGGGCGCCCGGTCCGGCGCCGCCCGCGAGCAGATCAACCGGATCCTGACCGACACCGGCCTCGGCTGGGTCGCGACCAAGTTCAAAAGCGCTGGCGCCGAGAGCTCCCCCGACTACCTCAAGAGCTTTCGCAATACGATCGCCGAACGGCGGCAGCAGCTCGTCGCCCCGACCGAGCAGAAGATGGTCGGCGGGCTGAGCATGGCCCCCGGCGCCAAGACCCTACAGATCGAGACGGTCGCCCGCCAGGTGACCCAGCTCGAGAAGGACCAGGCCGCGATCCTCGGCGAGCTCGAGGCCTTCCTCGGCGAGATGATCGCCGAGCAGAAGGCGACCAACGGCCTCCTGACCGAAGGCAACGCCGAGCGGTCCAACCAGAAACCGGCGACCGGCGCCGACCCGCAGGAGGACCGATAAATGGCAACCAGTGTAGGGGCCGTCTCGTGCGACCTGATCCGCGGCGACCTTCCGCCGATGGGGCCAATGATCGAAACCTGGCACACGCCCGGCGTGGACGGCGACGGCGCGCAGGACCACGGCGACGGCGGCGGCCGCTTCGAGATCCAGGCGATCAAGTACGGGACCAAGGCCGCGGTCGACGCATGGAAGGCGGCGATCCTCGCGCTCCGCGGGACGGTCGTCGCGATCGAGAACAGCGACGGCGACAGCCAGGCCCGCGAGCTGATCGAGACGGTCCGCTTCGCGCTGGGCCCCTGGATTATCCCCGGCACCTCGACCACCCACCGCGGCGTGATGACAATCACCGGCCGCAACGTAGTCTGATTATTTCGTGAGAAATAGAAGGAGAACCCGATGCCCAAACACAAGATCCCCAACCCGCGCGGCCCGGTCACGATCGAGCCGGTCGCGGCCCGCGAGTTCCCCGACCTCTGGCCCGAGTCGATCGCGATCGACGGCCGCGGCGGCCGCTTTCGGATCGTCGCGACGCTGCGGCCCTACAATCACGACGCCGGCGAGCTGGCCCCGAAGCAGTTCGACGCGATCGAGGCGACGATCCCCGACGTCGATCTCTACGGCGAGCACTACCCGCGGGTCGCCCGGCTGAAGGCCGAGCTGACCGAGGTCCTCGCGCTGCTTCTGACGGCCCCCGATCCGACCGCGCTGGTCGAGGCCGAGCAAACCCTCGCAATGTTCGACCAGATCATCGCCGCCGAGAAGCCCGACGGGATGCCCGCCGAGATGTGGGAAAAGCAGCGAGACGACTTCGAGGCCCAACGCGAAGCGGCGATCGCCAAGCGCGACGAGGCCGCGCAGATCCTCGCAGATAACCCAATTCCAGAATTGCAATAATGGCGATCACCGACGACTATCATATCCACTACGGGGCCGACGAAGCCCACGCAACAAACGCTGGCCGCAACGCCGACCACGCGATTCAATACACCGAAGCTGCAGCAATTACCGTAGA
>Ga0180431_10003253_pt1 | contig 21054 bp, 9 predicted proteins | sample SS_ome_11_FD_132459 | JGI IMG/M metagenome (GOLD analysis project Ga0180431, IMG submission 132459) | Hypersaline lake sediment archaeal communities from the Salton Sea, California, USA - SS_1_MS_1 metaG | ecosystem: Environmental > Aquatic > Non-marine Saline and Alkaline > Hypersaline >...
CAATTGCTCATAGGCTTCCTCGACTTCAGCGGCGTGCTGGTGCACCTCCTCATAGGCTGCAGCGCGATCAATGGCGAGAGCTGCCAGGTTGGCCAATGATGTGAAGAGCAGTACGTCAGACCTCGAGATGAGGCGGCCGGTTATGGAGTTGTCGGCGTAGATGATCCCGATACGACGGTGGTTGGCGAGCAGCGGCGCGACAACGAACTCATTAGCGCCGAGCAGTCGGAGAAAATCCTCGGGTACACGCGGATCGCCGGCGCCGTCTACTACGTGAGCCGTGGTACGCTGGTCGAGAACTGAAACAGGCAGCATGGTATTGTCCTGGAGTGGTATCTCAAGATCGCCGACCACGCCGAAGAACTGACTTCTCTCCGTTGCCGATTGGGCATCATATCCGGCGAGAAGGTCATCCATGGTCTGCTGATGGATATCGAGATCGGCCCAGATGTGGGCGGCCTCTTCGGCATCCGCCGGGCCGACGGCCATTTCCGCTTTGAGCAAATCGCTCTCGCGGTGAACGAGCATGAGGAATGCCCGATTGAAGCCGAGGCCGATGGCGCCGCCCGCAGTCATCCCGGTGAGGATGGCGTGGAGAAGCCGCCGCAACTCGAGCATTCCAAGCATCGCCTGGGCCACTTGCTGAAGCACGGAAAGCTCGTAGAGCTGACGGCGTTCCTCGCTCACATCATCCAGCGTAAGTAACGCGTGGCGCTTCGCGCGGGGACCCGAAACGGGGGCGATATGGATGTCCATCATCCGGTCGCTCTGGTCGGTGGCGGTGTAGCGGTAGCCGAACCACTGGATGCACTCTCCAGTCTCGAGTGTTGAGGTTACAGCTGCGCAAAGGTCACCGTTGTCTTCCGCGCCGGAGGGCAGTACGTCGCAGATACTTGTACCGGGCAGGTCTTCCTCAGGCAGGCCGCGCAACTGACAGAAGGCGGAGTTGGCCAGCACAATGTTGAGGTTCTCATCAACGACGAGCAGGGCGATAGGAAGCGTGGCAATGACCTCTTCAGCGAGGGCTGCCTGCTTGCCGCGTGGCTTTGGCGACGGGTCCGAGTCCGGTCCCTTGATGTCGGCCGTACTATCGTCGTGGTGCGTCATTTGGGTTCTCCATTTGTGCTAACTGCCTGAAACTGCGAGCGAGTCCTCGCCCTCGCCGCGTAAGAATTCGGCGGCGCTTTCCGGAGATACTGGGTTGATGTAGAAGCCGGTTCCCCACTCAAAGCCGGCGACCTTAGTCAGGCGCGGAACCAACTCGATGTGCCAGTGGTAGTCATATTGGATGGTGCCCCAGTATTCCGGGTGACCGGGCCGCGGCACGGTGTTCGGGACGGTCTGTATCATCAGATTGTAGGCCGGGTCCCCAAGGAGGTCGCGGAAGCGGCCGAGCAGATCGGTGAGGATATGTGCTAGCGCAGTCTTCTGGTCGCCGTCCATCAGGACAAAGTCGTGCTGATGGTGCAGTGGAAAGATGTTGACCTCGAAAGGGAATCTGGCAGCGAACACCGAAAGTACGAGAAAGTGCTCGTTCCGCATGACTACACGGTCGGGCATGGCCAGTTCCTGCTCAATGATGTCGCAGAAGATGCAGCGTTCCTTGTGGTGGTAGTAGTTGCGTGCGGCGGTGAGCTTGTCACTGACAAGTCTGGGCACAATCGGGAGTGCGATAAGCTGTGAGTGTGGATGAGTGAGTGAGGCTCCCGCAGCAGCGCCGTAGTTGCGGAATATGATGACATGCCGGAAGCGATGGTCACTGCGCAGATCCGTTGTGCGCTGGATGAACGTATCAATTATCTTGACGACGTATTCGGGGTCCAGCATCGCGATATCATCACAATGGTTGGGGCTCTCTATGATCACCTCATGGGCGCCGATACCCGTCATGCGGTCGAAGAGGCCGATCCCTGAGCGCTCAACATCGCCCTCGATGGATAGAGCCGGGAATTTGTTGGGCACCACCCGAACCTGCCAGCCGCTGCTATTTGGCTCTCGAGGAGTATCGCACATCGCTATGATCTCGGGTGGAGTCATGTGCTCGTTAGAACCGCAAAATGGACAGCTGATTGACGCATCGGGTGGTTGCTCGCTAGTAAAGTCGTTTGGTCGTCTACCGCGTTCCGCCGCGATTATTACCCAGCGGTCGAGGATTGGGTCCTTGCGGAGTTCTGACATTCATTTTCCTCCATGCTGTGAGTAGCAGGTATGCTGACTCGATGACAGCGTTGCATGTCTATCATTATACACGACACGCCATGGCGCCCCCATACCTGCTTTGACCTGCGAATGCTGTTTGATGGAGCAAAACCTGGAGATGCTCCTACTATAGAATTCGCGGTCTGGACATGATTCTCCTGCCTGAAATCCCAGCAACGTGGGCTTCCCCGGCGATTGGATTACTCTGTAGCTATCATTCGGTTGGAAATACAGCGTCACCACGGGCAAGTCCCGGCGACTCGTCGGGTTAGTAGGGAGCAGATGCAGAATCAAGGGGTGATGATTGTCGTATCACCGAGATAGCGCCTCGCCTGTCCCCGGATTGCTAACCCTCCTGAGATGAGCACGGTCCCGTCAGGAAGCAGTACGGCTTTGTGCTCGTGGACCGCAGATGGCAGAACTGAGACAGGCGCGAAAGTGTTGTGTTGTGGATCAAATACCTCGCAGGATGCTACCGTGTGCGGCTCGCTGATGCCATTAAAGCCTCCGGCGATGAGCACCCGGCCATCGGGTAGTAGCGTGGCAGTGTGGTCCATGCGGGCAACGGCCATTTCGGGGCCCGGAGCGAACATCATGGAGGACGCGTCAAACAGTTCAGTGGAGGCAAGCTGGCGGCCGGCCTTCGCGCTGTAGCCGCCGGTGATGAGAAGGCGCCCATCAGGTAGCAGTGTGGTAGTGTGGCGAGATCGCTCGGCGAGCATCTGCCCCGCAGGCAGGAATTCGCCAGTTGCCGGGGCATAAATCTCGGCGGCGGCCAATGTGGCTTCACCGGGATATTGCGTGCCTCCGGTGATAAGGACGCGACCGTCAGATAAACGAGTTGCGGCATGACCAAAGCGGCTGTAGCGCATCTTAGCGGTAGGGACGAACTTGCTAGTGACGGGGTCGAAGAGGTCACAGTGCGTGAGCGAGGTGACACCGCCGACAAAGCCGCCGGAAATCAGGACGCGCCCATCGTCGAGCAGAGTTGCCGCATGTAGCTCGCGAGGAACCGCCATCTTGCTCTCAATGAAGATGAAGGCGCGGCCATCGAAGAGTTCCGAGGTGCGCGATGTGGAATAAGGTCGGACGAAGCCACCGGCGATGAGTACGGTACCGTTGAGCAGAGGCGTGGCCGTATGAAAGGCACGGGATCTGTGGGGAGCAGGGGCCCGTGAAGAACGACCGGTGAATGGATCGAAGAGCTCGGCGCTGCGGACAAATGCGTCACCAGTGCTCAGGCCGCCGAAGATGAGAACTCTACCATCGTCGAGCAGTGTCGCGGTATGCGCGTATCGGGGCACAAGCATTTGGCCACCGTCAACCCACGCTGGGCTGGCAGCAACTATAGTTAGCACGACGCTCAGGCACCTTTTCGTCTGCGATACTCCTTGCCGTAGGATGTAGTGGACTGGACGCGAACAAGCAGCATTGACAGTTCTCTTTTTCGGCGTCTACTATCTATTGTCCTCTCCAGCGGCGGTTAGTCGTGCATTAGCAGTGCAGGAAACATGCCACAAGCGTGGAAATGACAACGAAGGCGACAATACCAATGGCAATAGCACTGATGCAAGCACGCGAGGAATGCCCGGGCCGAAGTGCAGGAGGAGTGGTGCCATGCGAAGGATCGCTAGCAGGCTGTATTGGTTGATATTGGTCGCCGCAGTGACGATGGGCGCCCCGTGCCTTGCCGAATGGAAGCACTACCCGGCACGCGATGTCATCGAGACAGTAGCGCCAGCGGCGAACTGCCTGCGGGTGGAGGAGGCGCCGGAACTCGACGCCGTGGCCGATGAGCGCGCATGGCAGCAGCTCAAGCCGCAAGTCGCCTGGGTCGAGCCGAGCAATGCCCACAACAGGATCTCGCCCACGCCGCTGCGGACCCGGTTCCTTTACGACGAGCAGAATATCTACGTCTTCTTCGAGGCAGGCGCGCCGCCGGCAGGCACTGTGGCGCCGCCGCAGTCTAAATGGTATGTCCGGCTGATTATTGATCCGCGTCCCGACCATATCAACGTGCCCTGGGTGGAACTCAATGCCGACGGCTCAGCCAGGCTGGACCTGACCACTTTCAAGCTTCGCTTTCGCGATGAAGACTACAAGACACTTGCCCAGCCGCAGGGAAAGACGGTCATCACCGACGGGTGTCTTCGGGGTGAGTTTGCCATTCCCATCGCCGGTCTGATGGCCGACCCACCGGCGGTTGGCGACGCCTGGGATCTGGATTTCGCGCTGTATACCGGCGGCAGGCGTGCGGCCGTCTGGTGTGCCCACTACGCTTTGCGCGGCAGGTTACGCTTTGTGTCTGCGGCTCCACCGCTGCCTGCATACGGGCTCACCCGACCAGCCCTGCCGATCACCCCGCACCACGGATCGGCTCACGTGAGTGTGGCGGTAGAGAGGCTGGGCGACGGCCCGGCCCCTACGGAAATTGTCGCACTGGGTATGACGGGCTTGAGCAAGGGAGAAGCCATCGTGCGCGGCTTTTCGCAAGACGATGTCGGCAATTCGGCCACCTTCGTTGTGGACATGCCTGCGCCGGGATGGGGAGCCGTCAGGTTGGAATTGCGCCGTGCAGGGCAGACCACTGACGTTCTCATGCTGCCGGTTCAGATCGAGCCACAACTGAAGCGTTTCCTCGACACCGTGGTCGGCTCGTTCGAGTGCCACGTAAGCGCGGACACACCCGCAGTGGGCAAGCCGGTGACCGGCCGGCTCGACTTCGCGCCATTTGAGGAGGATGAGATCGCCCACGTCAGCATCGCTCTCGAGGCTACCGAGACTGTCGACGGGCCGCCGGCGGCGTTGCCGCATCAGAGCATGGAACTAGGGGGAGAGAGTCCCCTTACTGTGCCGTTCGCACTTGCCACGGAAGGTCTGCCATGCGGCTGGTATCGTGTTAGCGGGGACCTGCAAGTGCGAGGTAAGACGTACCACTTCACAAGCCCGCGCGTGAATCTCGCTACGACCCTGGTGACTGAGTATGACGCCATGATAGAGGGCTTCCAGAAGCGCTTTGACGCCCTTACCGGCAAAAAACTGGAGTACGAATTCCAGCGTGACTGTGCCGAGTTCCTTCTCTACATGTTGCGACGCCATGCGCCCGAGGGTGGCAAGTTTGAACCGAGGTCAGTGGACTGGCCGGTACAGCTTGACGGTATGCTCGCCGCCCTTGAGGCGAACCGCGACTACTTCTACGGCAGGTCGGGCCCTCACTTATGCGCCTACCGCTCTCGCGTTGACGGCTCCCTGCAGCCCTATGAGGTGAACTTGCCCAGGGGGTTCGACAAGGCGAGAAAGTGGCCGGTCATACTCGGCTACCACGGCACCTACACGCACTACTACCATGGAGTTGTGGGCTTGACGAAGCTTGGTTACAAGCCACTGGAGGAATGGCCGGTGATCGGTGTCGGCCTCGAAGGTCGCCACCCGATTCAGCAGCTCAGGAGGATGTGCGACGTAGATTTGCTCGAAGTCTATGATCAGCTCGGTGAGCACTTTGGCATGGATGCCGAGCGTGTATCGCTCACCGGTTTCTCGCGCGGCGCGTGGACCTCATGCTATTTCGCAAGCCAATTGCCACACCTCTTCGCCGCCTCCGCGCCCTGCGCACACTTCGGCTATGAGTTCTTCAGTGATGCACCGAACATGCGGCATGTACATTTCTGTCCCTCGCACGCCGTGCATGATGAGCGCTGCGAGATCGGGATCAATCAGACCCTGCTCGGGCTGCTCAAGACGCTCGGCGGGAACGTCACCTACAGGCAGTGTCGCACCGGCCCGCATACGAATGTGACGCAGTATCGGCACCGAGAGTATGTTGAGAACATGATCCTCAGCAAGCGCGAGCGCTACCCACGCGATGTCCAGTTCGTCTGCAGCCGACCGCGCTACGGCCGCGCATACTGGGTCAGCATTGAGCGCCTTATCGAGTACGGCAAGTCGGCAAAGGTCTCGGTGGCAGTGACTGGCGCCAGTACTCTGGAGATAGCGACGGAGAACGTGGGGGCTCTGTCGCTGGATCTCACCGGCGGCCAGGTGCGCAAGGACCAGCCCGTGGAAGTCAGACTCAACGGTAAGACAGACAGGATGTCGTATGCGGACAGGCTGTGGTTGGAGATGGAGCCGGTCGACAATGAGCTGGTCAAGAATGTGGACATCGCCGGGCCTATTGGGGACTGGATGTTTGAGAAATCGCTTATCGTCTATGGTACGCAAGCGGGCGGGGAGGTCGAGACAGCCTGCAAGCAGTTGGCTGAGGAGGTGAGCAAAGGCTACGCTATCGCATCGGAACGCGCGATGGATTTCGTTGCAGATGCGGAGTGCAGCTTTCCGGTCAAGGCTGACGGGGCTGTAAGTGCCGAGGATGTGGCCGACTGCAATTTGGTGCTGATTGGCGGGCCGGGGGCAAACCTGATCAGCAGCAGGATCGCTGAAAAGCTGCCGGTGCGTTTCGCGATGGACGGGTTGCGCGTCGGCGACCTTGAGTTCAGCGGCCCGGGCGCGACGACCGCCTTCATCTACCCGAACCCGGAGAACCGAAAGCGCTATGTCGTTGTAGTCGGCGCCGCGGACCCGTCGCGCAAGCCCACGATCGAGACATGGAGGTTGCGCGACCTGGATTGTGACCTGATGGTTCTGGGGGCGCAAAATGAAGTACGTCTGCCCACGCATCTCTTCTTCGACGCGGAATGGCAACTTCAGCAACAGCCGCCGCTGTGTGAAGTCCCCGTTGGTCTCAACACCGACTGGGATACGGTCGCCATCGAGGCCATGCACAAGTACGGCAAATGTGATGTCGCGATCCGACACCTCTGGCGTAGGAACACGGAGATAACGCCAGGTCCGCTGTATTATTCCGATGTCAAGGCGGCCGTCGGCGCCTATGCTGGGCTGGTCGCGTTCAAGATGACCGGTGCGCAACTGAGGCGCCATTTGCAGAGCTGGATCACGCTATACGGGTCGCCACCGACATTCCGGGGCATGACGCTCGAATGGCATATCGACTCGGCCAATAAGATGGCGCGCATTGACAGCACCAGCCTCAAGCCCACTCAAGACTACTGGACCGTCGGCGGGGAAACGACACTGATGCGGCCCTGTTGGGATGCCGGCGAGGACGTCGAGTACCGGCTTCTCGGGTCGGACACCGCCGATGCCGTGGCTCGCTATCTGCAGGAGGGGAATCTGCCTATCGGCAAGTGAACAACCCGTTGTGGACCTTCGGTCAGCTCATTTGGCTGAGTACTGCAGCTTGGCGCCCTTCGGCATGGTCACACCAACCTGCCCCATGGCAGTAACACGGTATGTGTTGTCACCCACCAGACTGACCCGCACGCTCCGGGGCCAGACCACCTCGTCGCCGACGCCGTAGTCATAGACCGCGAACCAGGAGGCCTTGGGGAACTCCGAGGCTAGTTGCTCTGCGCTGAGGTCGGGATGTTTGGCGAAGTCATTGGACGGGTACTCCTCTCCGTCAACCGGACACTTGACTTTCCATCTGTATGGGAGCGAAGTGTCCTTCACCCACCGATAGAATGCGATCTTGCGATAAACCATTGTTCCTGCTCTGCCGCGGGCGAGGCTAAGAACAGACAGGTCTTCGCTCAACAAAGACAGGTATTCGCCCTCACCTAGTCGAACTGTATATTTGCGTTCTGAGACTTCACTGGCTGCAGCAAGCTGTCGCTGTCGGGAGGAATTGTCATGAGAGTGAAAACAGGCGTTGCACTGTTACTGTTAGCACTAACGGCCTGCACGTGTATCGCGCAACCGGCGGGAAAGCCCGAGCAGGTCATAACTAAGCTGAAGCCGCTGCATCGTGAGACGCCGCTGGTCACTGCAGGTAAGGCCAACGCACTGATCGTGATACCCGAGGGTGACGAATACCGCGCACTGGGCTTGCAGGTGAAAGATGCCATCACCGAGGCGACGGGAGCCGCGCCGGAGATGAAGACCGGTGCCGAGATGGGGGAGAAGGCTCCGGAGCACCACGTCATTCTGCTCGGCAACATGGACAACAATGCCTTCGCTGAGCCGCTGTACTGGCAGAGATACATCGCCTGCGACCTGGACTATCCCGGGCCGGATGGGTATGTCGTCCGGACGGCTTGCGATCCGTGGGGCACAGGGCACAACGTCATCATGCTTGGTGGCAGCGACGCTGCAGGAGTGCAGAAAGCCGTGACGGCCTTTCTGCCCCGCATTACCAGGGGCAAGGACCTGGTGCTGCCGCTGCTGCTGGACATCAAGCTCAACGGTCTGGAGACGGTCACCGAAGAGAAGCTGCAAAAGGAATGGGACTACTACAAGGACAAATACCTGGACGCCAAATCGCTCTGGTACGGTTGCGAGAGGCCGGTCCACCGCCTGGCCTACGATTACTACCTGACGGGGGTAGAAGAATACGCCAAGATCTACAACGAGGTCATCAAGAGCTGGATGGAGGAGTACTACCGCTTCACCCTGGACCGTCAGTTGGTGACACCCAAGTACGACATGCCGGACATGTTTTTGGCTTGGAATCTGGTCGAGGAGAGCCCCTTCATCACTGACGATGTGCGCCTCGAGTTCACCAATCTTTTCTATGACTATGCCATCCGCATGGGGGAAGGCCCACGGGTTCGTGACTGGAAGCCGGGGCGTATGAGACTGACTGGACATGTTCCGTTGTTGTCAGTGGTTTACGGGCACGCCTACTTCACGAAGTACTACCCGGATACCCCCGAGATGGAGCGGCTCGAAAAGGGCATGGAGAACGTGCGCATCGCCATGGCCAGCTACTATCAGACAGACGGCTTTATGAGCGAGACCGGCTATTTGTGCATGCACTCAAGGCTGCTCGCCAACTATGCGCAGTACGAAGGCGACTACACGTGGTTTGAGAACGAGAAAGCCCTTCGCTGGGAGGAATACCACACGCTGGTGACGGACAATGCCGGAACCGCGATGGGTGGGTGGTCACCGACGCATCTGCTGGCAGCACGCTACTACAACGATGGTCGTTGGCTCTGGCTCAGCAATCTACAGCGCCACAGCAGTGACTACACAGCCCAGGTAGTCAATGGTGCTTTCAACGGCAAGCGTTGGTTCGGGAGACCTGACATCGAGCCGGTGCCACCCTTAGACATCACCGGCCTGCGCGTCTTCCACATGGGTAAAGCATGGTATGACGAGCTTGCCACCGTGCGTGGGGAGTTCAGCGTGCCGCAAGAGAAGGCGTTCAACCAGGCCGTGATGCGTGTGGACTTCGACAGATTGAGCCAGTATGCGCGCGTTCCGGGTGTCAACATCGGCTTCCATTACGGCGCTCCGGCAAACGCTTTCATCTCTCTGTATGACAAGGGCCGTAACTGGGTCGTCAACGGACGCTGGGGCATGTCGCTGATGAAGTACTACAACGTGATGCTGGTCATCCGCAACGGCCAGGCCAGCACGAGTATCCCGTACCTGTGTAGCCTCGAGACCGAGGCCGACCTGCCGTCAACCGGCTTTTTCCAGTCACAGATGCCGGACTACAATGGCACCGACTGGATGCGGAGTGTGGTCTGGAACAAGCAGCGCTATTGGCTCGTCTTCGATGCCGTCCGCCCGCAGGAGGATGGCGACTACACCTGTCTCTGTCAGTGGCGAGCCGGCCCGCGTCCTGTTGTCGAGGATGGCAAGGCCGTCTTCGGCGGCGGCAATCCGGCGCTTGTCGTTGAGACTGCCGGTGACCCGACTATCAGCGTCCGTGGCGAAGGTTCCGCTCACGGTACGGTCGACTCACACATGCTCCGTGTCGGGCGCAGTGGAGAGATGGCGGCCGGAGATGAGGCGCCATTCTGCAGTCTGCTCTGGGTCAAAGGTGGTACTGCAGTCATCAGCGAATGGAGACGCTGGCAGTCTTCAGCGAGTACTGCGCTCCTGGATTTCGCGAAGCCTCATGGGGGTAAAGCAGCGCTGAAGCTGGTCAATGTGGGAGACAGTTGGCAGTGTCTGATGCAGAGTCTGCCTGAGATGGAGCCCGGTGCCAAATACCGCGTCACGGCGTGGATACGCACCAATGGCAAGGTGGGCGGCAATATCGAGATCCGCGACCCGAATTCGAAAGCCATGCTCGTCAAGACAGGCACCGGAGCGGAAGAATGGGAAAAAGTGGAGCAGGAGTTTACCATCGCCGCCGAAGGGCAGAGTTGCGAAATCTGGCTAATGCACAGCACATACAAGGCCCTTGGCGGCCTCACCTGGTATGACGACATCGAAGTCGTCAAGGTGGATGAGCCGGACAATAACCTCGTAGCCAACGCCGACTTCGAGACATCCGCTGACGACTGGCGCATCAACTCGGAGTACTCCGTGCGCGGCCTTGCGGACAACTGCGCCATCGTCAGTGACGGTGAGCAGTACTGGCTCGCTGGAGCGGCGGGTGACGCTGAGCCGAAGACATTCACTCCCGCCGAGGGTCTGCGTGTGGCAGCCAGGACTTTCAACATAAGCCCTACATGTTTCGCACTGGCCGGAGGCACTGCACTGCGCTGGGGTGACACGGAGCTGTTTGCGGCCGATAGGCCGGTGACCATCGAATTCGACATGGCCACAGGCAGGGGAGTGGTGGAATCAGAGACAAGCAGCGTCATCAAAGTCATGGGCGAAGAGGTGCGCTTGAGCGCCGGACGCAGCCCGCTCAGCATGGGTTCGAAGACTGTGAGCGACCTGGCCACCGGCGCGGAATTGATTTGGGCTAACGCTCAGAAGCCGGGGGCGGGAGAGGCGACAATACCGTCTGGGAGCGAAATGAAGACGGCCTGGCAATGGCAGGGCGAAACCGGCGACGCCTTCGTCAAGGCGGTGAGAACCGCCGATCTGGATGGCGACGGTAAACCGGAGACGGTCGCGGGCCTGACCGACGGTACGACAGTGGTCATCGGCTCTGACGGCAAGGAGCTCTGCCGCCATAAGGCGGACAAGGCGATCAACGATGTGGCTTGTATTGATCTGGATGGTGACGGCAAACTCGAGATCCTGTCCGCGTGCGACGACTACAAACTCTATGCCACTGATCTCACCGGGCAGGAGGTTTGGTCGTTCAGCAGCGAAGGGCGTGAGATAACCAACAAGCTCGCCGGGCAGTTGGGCATCGGCCGCTATGTCAGTAGTGAGGGTGAGTTTATCAGCCTGAAGATCGCCGACATTGATGGCGACGGCAAACAGGAGATACTGGCTGGCGCTAAATGCTTCAAGCATGGCAATCGGCATGTCTATGGCACGCTGTGGGTGCTCTCCCCGCAAGGCAAGGAGCTATGGCATGTCTTCAACTTCGGCGGGACAGTGGATACCATTGATTGCGCCGACCTCGACGGCGACGGGAAACTGGAGATAGCGATGGGCACCGGCGGCGGCACCTACGGATGCCACGTCTATGTTGTGGACTCGCAGGGCCAGAAAGTTGCCGTCTATGGTGCCGGCTACGGCGAGAAGCGAGCGGCCTTTGCCCGGCTGCGCAAAGAGGGCCCTATGGCTATTGTGCGCCTCGAACACACGAACGGCACCGTATGGGTGAATAACGTCGGCGAGGACACTGCCGCTTGGTGGACCTATCCGAGTTCCGGGCTAACCAGCACGGGTCCGGCAGTAACCGACTTTGACGGCGACGGCATAGAAGAAGTGCTCATCGCAGGAGAGAGCGGAGATGTATACATGCTGGCCGATGCCGCTAAGGACCACCTTGTCTGGCGCCATAATTTGGGTGCGCCGGTGACCTGCCTGCAGGTAGCTGCATTGGGCGGTGCGGAACGCATCATTGCTGGTACGCGAGGCGGCATGGTCGCTGTACTGAATGCGGCAGGGGAGACCGAAGCGTACGCGACGCTGGGGGTGGACATACGCAGCATGGATGTTGCCGGCGATGACAGGCAGGTGGTGGTGGGACTTGAGGACGGCCGCACTGTCGCGCTCAAGTTCTAATACTAGCCCGCCCGGGCACCCATTCCAAACGCGCAGGTCGGGCTTTATGAGGGAACTCCGCCTCCACCCAAATCCACAACCTGTAGGCCGAGCTTTCAGATGTGTAGATTTACGGCAGCCCTAAAGTTGCCAAGTGACACCGCTAGCGTGTCTGCGATGAGGCGTCGGCTCCGGTGCCTTGCTCGGCCTTGCTCTGCTCCTTCGAGTCGAACCAACTGAGGTTCTCGGTCCACCGCTTGTTGCCGAAGCGGCAGCACCAGATGTCGTCTTTGGTTTTCCATTTGCCGTCCGGCCCGGCGGAGCCCAGGTAGTAGCCGGCTTCCTCATCCTCCGTAGTGTAGCTCCAGTACCATAAGCCGTTGTCCCAGTGGTCCTTCCAGGGATCCTGCTTGTCAGGATAGTTTTGGGCAAGCAGCTTGCGGAAGCCGTCGTAGTCAGCGGGATAGACGCTGTCGCGATCGCCTGTGTAGTCACTCCCGTAGGCGTCCAACGTGTCGGCGATTCTACGCAGCTCGATCCCGGCGATGGCGCCCTGGCAGCTATTCAGCAGATCCTTGCCCACCTGGCTGTAGGTCACCAGGAGGTAGGCCCCAACGGCGACCGCAATAAACTGCAGCACCATGCCAGTATTATTTCGGCTCACCTGTCGCTCCCCGGACTATTGACTATGGTCGGCCAGGTGCAGCACCCGCGATAGAGATAGGTGCAACAACGCGCGACTCCCTTTGGCATGGAGCGGGAACACGCGTAGGAAGTCGTCCCGGCCCAGGGCGAGCACTTCGACATGCCCTCGGGCTATGACTGTGGCAGTACGTGGGACTGAGAACAGCAGCGCCAGCTCCCCGACGCAGTCGCCGGGGCCGAGCGTCGCAACGTGTTCTTGTCCCCCGGGCTCTTCTTGAACGACATTAACTTCGCCGGCGCGGATAATGAAGAAGCGGTCACCAGGATCGCCTTGCCGGATGATGACGTCATCACGTCTATAAGATTCTTGTTCAGCCTTGGCCAGAAATGCGGCTACTTGAGCTTCGGCGAGATCGTGGAAGACGGAGATGAAACGGAGGGAGCGGACGCGGCGTACTAGATCCGGCAGTGCAGCAGATGCTCTCGGGTCTATGGTGATTGCAGCCAGGTCGCGCCGGTGCAAACTGATCGTTAACGCAGAGCCAAGCGCAGTGACGGAGAATGGGTAGGTTCCGCGCATGGCCAGGGCTTCGAGACCGAACGAATCACCAGGCGAGAGAAATGCGATACTGTCGCCACGACGTTTGGTGACGGGTGGCCACACCGCCGCGCCACCTTCGAAGAGAACGTGCAGCCAATCGTTCTCCCTGCCATGTACAGCGATGGCCTCGCCATCCTCCCAGCGCCGCAGCCGAGCATGAGAAACGATTTCGGTCAAACTTTCGTCAGGCAAATCGGCGAACGGTAGGCTACCTGCCAGGAGCTCCCGTACGGTCTGACGCTGCAGCGATGGTGATGGGTCGAGCCAATCGTCGAGACCGAACTTACTCATAGCCTCAAGGTGTTTTTCCCAAGGCAGGGACTGGCAGGCTCTGGCAAGCAGTCGTCGAAAGCAGACCGGGCCGAGATTGCGTCTCAGCCGCAATAGCAGGAGTTGGAGAGTGGTCTCGGGTGATAAAGCATACGTGGTCTTCGCGTCGGTCAATTCAGATGTGCCGCCGACACCCTTGCCGCGGCTGCCATTCTCACCCAATTGCCTGCACACTGCGTCTACACCTGGCTGCCCGGCAATGCGCGCGTAAGAGTTGACCAGCACATCCATGATGTGGCGGTCCAGGGACGTTGAGGCCTCGGCGCCTATTTCCACCTCGGTTAACTTGCCCGACCACAATACCCATACCCATTGCACAAGTGCCGCACTCACAACCATGATCACCGTGACGAATGTCACCTCGGTACCTGCAACGGGGAGAGGTGCAAAGGGCGTCACGAAACGCAAAACACCCAGCAGTATCGCGCCTAGTGCGACCAGCAGCCACGCCGGCGCCAGCCAAGTATGACGCTGCAGCACCAGCAGTATCAATGCATAGATCACTGTAAACGCCGTCAACAGCACAACATGAATCGGCCATAGCGACCCACCCATAAGTGCTCCGATGTAGGTAAGTATCAGTATAAAGAGCCCGAGCGAGCCGGAGAATTGCCGCCAGATGTAAGCAATCCATCCAAACACGAAAACGCCGATGAGAAAGACTACGGTCAGCGCGAGCGTATCGAGCGTAGTGGCCGGAAAATGGCCCTTGAGTACCAACACCAGCCAAGCCGGTACGCTTGCGAGGGCCAACGGTATGACGAGCAGGCGCATGCGACCGCCCCGATGCTCGAAAAAAGCCAGCAGGCTGGCCACCCATGTGAGCAATACGCCGAGTGTCCCCAGTGTGATGCTCAGCACAGTGAAGGGGCCCGGTGCATTGGTGCCGAGCCAGTTCAGACCGGCTACGACAGCGGTGACCACGGCCAGGATGGCAACCAACTGCCATCCTGGTTGACCCCAGACCGGATGGGTGACTATCCATCGTCCGAGTGTCGTGAGAACTGCAAGCCCCAGCAGTGTGACTGCTCCGAAGGCTATCGCGGATAGGAGGAGCAGCATCAAGCCTGCTGCTGCGGTCTCCAGCGGAGACATGCCACGGCTAATGTCCACCAGCAGTACGGGGAAGAGTGGAGTAATGAGCAGAGCGATCAGACGCAGGCCGAGGGCGGACCAGAACAACATCACGAGGCTATAGAGGGATGCGGAGCGCTCGGCGTGGTCTACCGGCTGAGATAGCGCGCGCCAAAGCCTGCCTCGGAATAGATGCACTGCCAGCATCCTCAACTCCGGTAGTTTTGTAGCTGACGCCACGGCTCGTGTCAGAGCGCTCTGGGTCCAGGGACATAGGCCCATAAACAGTCTGAGATAGGCCACGGAGCCTGCTGTCAGCAGCGGATTGCGGTAGGACTGTTCGGCTACGAAAAGCGCCGTGAACACCAGAAGCGCACCAACGGCTCCCTCGAAGACGGAAGCGGCCAGATGCAGCCACAGTCGCCTTGGCCATGTCAGCCCATCGCCTTCAGCCGCCTCTACCCAAACACCAGGCAGGCCGACAGTCACGCCGACAAATGCCGTCCCGGTCGGGATGCCGTATGAGCGCTGTACGGCGACGGCAGCGATCGCACCCAACACACTCAGAATTGCATTGACTGCCAGCAAGTAGAGCAGGCCGAAGAAATATGAGTCGGTTACATGGAGGATGTTGATCGGGGCATCGGCGAGCGTGTAGGCCCATAGAATTGCGCCGACGACAGTGAATAGGAGGAGCATGACGATGACGGTGCTGGATGTGAGCGGCCGCCGCAAAAAGGAACTGAGAGCCAGAAATATGTTGCGCAGCAACTCTGATGGTCGCCGATACACGCAGAGGCTTTGGAGAAAGTCGGCGAATCCTTGCCCGCCGAAAATGCCTGCCAGTTGCTCATCGGCCGCAGTCTCCAAAAAGCCGTTCTCGTGCAACTGCGCAACGAATAGCAACAGAGGCTCAACGTCTATTGTCTGCCGGCGATGGCACCACTCAATGGCGGCCTCCTCGATGGTGTGCTCTCCATCGAGCAACGCTAACGCTTCCTGTTCGCACTCGCCGAGGAGGATGCTGCGAGTGGCGGAGCGATGCCGCAGAGACCAGCCATGCTCCACGGCCTCCAGGACATAGCCCGATTTCAGCTTCGGTCGTGTTGCATAGGGCAGATCTGCCACGCGGAGGACTCCCTAACCCACCGTGTTGGAAGCGGTTGTCTCCATGGAACGAATGTGCGCGCCTCGTCCTTCCCATGCGGTTACGCGCATGCTTGAGTTCGCCCTGTGATAGTATCATTCCTTCATGTGACGTCAGGAATAACTTCTCTGCCGCCGGCACGTGGGGCCGCACGAGGTTGTTGTCGGTGGTGATGGTGGCGTTGCGGGGTGTATGTGTCGTGTCCACGCCGATGCGTTGCGGCAACTGCTGGCAGACACGACACAGAACGATACACATCAGATCGCATCAGCAATACGCGGTGGCAATGACACCGGACGGTCGCGCTGGGAGCCAAACCAGCACGAGAGGCGTGGGTGCCCACATGCGAGCAGATGATGTCGCTAATCGGATCCTTATTCCATTCAAGCGTAGGCTGGCTAGCTACATCAGGTCAAGACAGGCGATTGCTTGTTCGTTACGGATGATGAGCTTACCGTGGGCGATCACCGGGGGTGTCCAACTCTTCCCCCCGAGAGGCTTGATGCGGCCAAGTTCCTGGTAATTGTCCGGAGATGCGTTGACCATAACGACGTCACCGCTGCTGTCCGAGACTACGATGATAACCCCATCCACGGCGAGAAGGCCGCCCTTCTTTGAGATGGGCTTGCTCCACATGACCTTGTTGTCTCGCGAATTGAGGCACACCAGCCCGCCCTGATCCCCTGTCCCAAACACATGGCTCTTGTAGAAAACCGGCGTGTTGAAATGGGACACGATAGCCTTGCTTTGCCAGTACATATCGGGGCCTTGTGGCGTTATCTGCAGCAAGGCGCAGCCATGCCCATAGCCGCTGGTGATGAAAATGTAGTCCTTTTGCACAATTGGCATTGCCGCATTGACGCCGTGGTTTGTCTTCCAGGGGAACTGCCATAATGTGTTGCCGTTGTCTGCCCGGACCCCGTACAATTCGTCTCCCGTAAAGGCGACATACTGCTTGACCCCCTGTATCGTTGCGACAACCGGGGTGGCATAGCCGGCCATGCCCGCGCGGCCTCCTGTCCAGATCGTTTCCCCGGTGTCTTTGTTCAGGGCGGCCATCCCGGTAGCGTTACCACCGGGCAGCACGATGAGCTGGTTGCCGTCCACGACCGGCGAGGCTGCATAATTCCACTTCGGACTCTGGCCGTCGAATCTCTGCTTGATATTTACAGACCAAATCTTGTGACCGTTGGCGGCGTTGAGGCAATGCAGCAGACCGAGCCGACTGAGGGTGTAGAGCTTCCCACCAGCATACGTCGGCGTCGCCCGCGCATAGCCGTAGTTGTGCTTGCTAGTATCGGCATAGGCGAAGCGCCAGACCTCCTCGCCGGTCTGCAGATTAAGCGCCCTCACTATGTCCTCACTCCCCGCGTGGTCTATGATGAAGACCTTCCCGTCGGCTACTGACGGACCCGCATAACCCTGATCGCCCAACGGCACCTTCCACAGCACTTCGGGCGGTTTCTGGCTCCAATTCTTATTGATGCCCGTGTCGGGGGCGATGAAGTTTCCGTCAGGCCCCCCAAACTTGGGCCAGTCGGCAGCCCAAATATTCACTACCGATAACATGGCAACCGCGATCAGAACCACATTGATACCACGAGTCATTGATTCACTCCTGTTTTTTCGTTGTCCGACCACGCACATCCGTGCCTCGCACGACTATACGATCTGGCCGCATGGACTGCTATTGCGGCAATAACTCGATCACTTGCCGAAGCAATAGATTGCCCCATCGGAGGTGCCGATTACCATACACCCGCATCCGATAGCGGGAGATGCCATGATGCGTGCGCCGGCGCTGAACTCCCACACGCCCTTGCCGGTTGCAAGATCCACGGAGCGGACCTTCCCATCATCAGCCCCAAAGAAGACGCGATTACCTGCGATGGCGGGCGATGAGTCTACTTCATCACCGGTAGTGAAAATCCAGCGCGTTTGACCTGTCGCACGGTTCAGGCAGAAGACGGTGTGATTGCGTGACGGGAAAACAACGCTGTTGCCCGACACCGCCGCAGAGCCATAGCTGGCTCCACCATTTTTCCTGACCATCGTCTTCCAGAGAATGTGACCGTCGCTGAGACGCACGGACGCGTATTCTCCGTCCATGCTGCCGACAAAAACGGCCCCTGATGCATAGGCCGGCGCTACTGCGAAGTTCCCGCCGACGCTCGCAGATGCCTTTTCTTCGCCATCGTGCAGACCTACCGCACGCACATAGCCGTCACAGCCGGCGATAGCCACTAGGCTCCCGACCACGCATGGTGAGCAGTGAACCTGGGCCCCGGACTTGAAGCTCCAGACCTTCGCGCCGCTAATCGCGTCCAGCTTGTAGAGATAGTTGTCGTAGGAGCCGACGAGGACCGCGCCGCCTGCACGAGTCGCCGAGGAAATAATCTTGTCTCCGGTGGTGAAATGCCACCTGCGCTGTCCAGTTAGCGCATTGACGGCATGAAAGACGCCGCCTTCATCGCCGACAGATACGGTTTCGCCGACGACTAAGGGCGAGGCGCTGATGGCGTCTCCGGCCATGTACTTCCATTTCAGCTTACCGTCGGACAGCCGTAGCGCCAGTAGGGCATTGTTCCTCGTGCCGACATAGACTGTGTCGCCGACAATCGCCGCAGTTGACTCGATCTCAGACCCGGTGTCATATGTCCACAGCAGTCGCGGTCGGTCGGTGAAGGCCCCGGTCGCGCCGCTCATCTGCGGCGAACCACGGTATGAGGCCCAGTTGGTATCCGCCGCACCGGCCGGACTGTACCCGGCACCGCCCAGCACTAACGTTGTTATCGCCAGGATCATGACGCAAGAACGCTGCATAAGTCTTATCCTTACTCCTGCCTGAGAGCTGGAATGAGGCTCCCTCGCAGTACGAAGTGGACTGCGAGAGAACATGTTACTATACCAAATAGTAGTATACCCACGAATATGCCCGTTATAACCACCCAATTCATCTGCGACTGGGCCGAGGCGAGCTGAGGCGCGACCGCAACGAGTGCAGACACGGTTCAGCGATTAGGCCCGCTGCCAGCAGCCCGACATTCTCCACGATCAACAGGCGTGCCAGTTTCGGACGATAGAAGCCGGTCGCCAGCATCAGCGCCAGTTCTCCGGTGCGTTCCAGAGCGCTACGTAACAGAACCGCTACCAAACCAACGGTCCCCAGTAGCAGCCCCAGACTCCCCAGTGCCAGGAACATGGACATGTACGTGTTCTGCACCTGCATGAAGTCGTTGAGCACCTCGCGGGTGGCCCGCACCTGCAGGCCCATCTCGCCCAGCTTCCTCCGCAGCACCGCGGCAACTTGTTCCTCGCGGCCCGGCGGCGTGTCAATGAGAAAGTAGCTCGGGGCGGCCACGGTCGGATAGCGCTCCCTGAAATGATGCTCCCATATTAGCAGTTCGCCTGCGAAGATGCTACCAGCAAGCAGACCTGAGAAGACCAAGTCAATGGGCTGCCCGTCGGGCCCTGGGATGGTATAGGTCTTACCCGGCCCCGAATGCAACGTCCATTTGACGCTGTCTGCATCCCCAAAAGCCGGGATATGGCCGTCTGTAAGAGACGCTCGCAGTGCCTCCCATCCTGGCGCGCGGTCATCCGTCGCCCGCAAGAGCCGAAATCCGCCGCGCTGGATCATTGCGTCAGGCACGCCGAGAATGCGTGGGTAGGTGGGCCTGGCGATATTGAGACAGCTTATGTCCTGGCCAGGGCTAACCAGAAACGAGATAATCTCGACGCCCTCAAGAACCTGCTCATCTTCGGGTGTGAAGCCCAGATTCGCACGCCCGGTCGGTGTCCCCAAATCAAAACTCAATGGCACCGAAGAGAGCGCCTGCAGCGCGAAGCCACCGGTGCCTGCGTCCCTTCGCCTGTAGTCCATATGGGAAAGATCACGGGTGTTGGCGGCCACCGCCACGATCACGAATGTGGCGCCGGCAAGAAGACCGATGACAAGCAGGCTCCGGCTCGTGGCGGCCGCAATGTTGCGTAATGACAGGCGCAGCAGCGAGCCGGTGGCGCGCTTTTTGCGTAGCAGGTGCGCCAGGGCAAGATATGCCATGGTAAGACCGGCCAGAAGCAGCAGCGCTCCGATGACGAAGAAGGCCACCTCGGGCGGAAGCAAGTCGCCATACATGGACAGTGCCGCGATTAGCGCCGTCGCGAGTGCCAGAGCCAGGAGTAAAATGACCGCCGGCGTAGTCCGCGCTCGTGCTGGTGAGACGGCCATTGCCTGCCAGCCATGAAGAAGTTCGATCACACCGACGCGGCTCAACCTTCGGCTACTCCAGGCTACGGCAAGCAGCCCGATGATGAGACCGGCTGCGGTCCCGATAGCGATGCTCTGCGGGGCAACATGCAGCCACAAATGCGACGTCGTGCCCAGCGCGCCGCTCCACCAATTGCTCAAAGCGTGGATAATGCCGGCGGCGTAGAGCAAGCCAGCCGGAACACCCACCAGCGTACCGAGCAGGGTCAAAATCGTCCCCTCGGCAAGGAGCGCGCGGCGCACGAGCCCCGCCGGACAACCCGTCGCCAGCATCAGACCCGCTTCCGAAGCGCGGCCATCCACGAGTAAACGCAACAGCATCGCACCCAGTGCGGCTCCGGACAGCACCAGGAACATGCTGAGACCCAGAAACAGCTGGCCGAAGTCGGAGGTGCCCTGTGCGGCCTGCAATGCCAACTCACGCACCGGACGAAAGACGATCCCTGCCTCCTGCGGCGAGAGGTGCCGCAGTAATTCCTTGGTGAACCACGGGCCCACTCCGTCAAAGCTAACTTCACACACCGGCATCGGTTGCACCCTTACAGAGGTCACCCAGCCTGCGTTATCACCGCCGGGCGCGCTCTGCCACATGGTCCTGGCCGTGCGGGGGCTCACAAAGGCCTTCGGGGCGGCACGGTATTTGTCCCAGTATTCCTCATCACGGTCCGTGATCCGGCTGAGGTCCACCGGGAACGGCGGGTCCCAGTCGTCAACATTTCCGGCATCGGTGATGCCCTCGAAATCCGGAACCAGGCCGGCATCAGCGCCCGCGCCTTCCATCTCAACGATAGCCTGCACTTTCAGTTCCACATCCGCTGTCGGATAGGTGCCATCTTCAGTCGGCATCATGTAGGTCAGTCGCAC
>Ga0180431_10003254_pt1 | contig 21048 bp, 19 predicted proteins | sample SS_ome_11_FD_132459 | JGI IMG/M metagenome (GOLD analysis project Ga0180431, IMG submission 132459) | Hypersaline lake sediment archaeal communities from the Salton Sea, California, USA - SS_1_MS_1 metaG | ecosystem: Environmental > Aquatic > Non-marine Saline and Alkaline > Hypersaline >...
AATCAACCAGATCGTAAAGCGACTGATCAATAACGGACATTGCCGATGAGCCTACACCGGTTTGATCGGTAAGGTTGCCAATGGTGATTTTAACTGGCTCCAGTATAACTTGAGGGTCTGAAGTAATCGTACTTGCTGGTTGTGCCATAGGGGCAAAAGTTGCTTTCCCATCACCACTCACACAAGCTATTGAGTTCAGTATTAGCCCTGAAGCAAAAACCAGTACCAGTAGAATTGCCAGCTTTTTCATTTCCGCCTCCCTCAAAATGGTTTATCCCTCAGATTGTTATGTTGCCATTTTTCAGGCGCTATCCAACTCAAGTGACTCAGATATACCCAAGAGCCACCAATAAACCAAAAACGATTACTATTGCACCTGTAATCTGGTGGAAAAGATATACCTTCTCACCCCATAGAATCTTCGAGCGAGCAACTATTAGCCGGTAGATAATAAAATCGCTTCTTATTCTACCGCTGACCAATAAGAACAGACCCGCTACGATTATCAGTACTCCCCATAATACATGCATTTTTGTACTCTCCTACATGTAGTAGTAAGCTATCTGGGCATATGTAAAGTGTATTTTGTGAAGGGATGCCAATCATCCAACCAAAGTTGGATTGCCAAAATGTGAGTTGCAACAGCAATCAACACAATTCCCCCGTGCTCAGAGAATAATCAAAACGCAGAGTGATGTCTATCAGGAATTTCCTGATTTCTGTGGAGGAATTTCCGATGCAAAAAGGTTTTATAGAGGTGTCAGGCCGTCAACGAGACCGTTTTCAATAGCAAAGCGGCATATATCCACGTTGTTGCGCAAGCTTAACTTTCGCAGGACATTGGCCCGATATGTCTCGATAGTCTTGGCGCTCAAACTCAGCTCGGCTGCTATCTCCTTTATCTTGTATCCCTGAGCCAGCATCATGAGAACCTGCAGCTCACGATCCGATAGGCTTTCCACCTGATCTGTTCCTGACCGACTTGAAAGGAGCTGCAGATCGACAATATCCTTGCCTTCATCTGTCAGGAATGTATGTCCCTGTGAAACAGAGCGAATGGCATCGTGGAGTTGCTGCGTCGATGTTCCTTTCGTCAGATAGCCAAGGCACCCTGCCTTGAGTGTGCGCACTGCATAGTGATCTTCCTGATGCCTGGTAAGAATAAGGATACGGGCCTGCGGATACAGTGCAACCAGCTGCTTGGCGGTCTCCAGTCCATCCATACCCGGCATGGAAATATCCATGACCACCACATCCGGCAAATGATCGCCATACACACGAATAACTTCCATACCGTCACTTGCTGCTGCCACCACACGCATATCCGGCGCCTCTTCAATGACACGTTTGACACCGGTTCGCACAAGGCTATGATCATCTGCCAGCAGGACTTTAATCATCCTCACCTTCAACCATCGGCAATTGAGCGGTGACTACAAATCCTTTACCGCGCCGATTGCTTCTCAAATCGAGCTTCCCGCCCACCAGACGCGCTCTTTCCCGCATTCCAAGGAGACCCAGTGAAGTCGCATCCGAAAGCCGTTTCAGATCAACACCAACACCGTTATCCGCAATACTGACAAACAGAATGTCATCTTTCGTACTCACCTTGATTTTGACCTGAGAAGCCTTTGCATGTTTCCAGACATTGGTCAGAGCCTCTTGAAGAATTCGGTACGCACACGTAGCAATCGGTTTCGGAAGAGAAAGCTCCCCGACAGGCGATTCAACCGGGCAGGACACTCCGCTTCGGCGTTCAAAATCCTCAGCGAACCACTGGATCGCGCGAACCAGTCCCAACTCATCAAGAATCTCCGGCCTCAGACTGACTGCGATGCGGTGCGCCGTTGCATCAAGCTGTTCTACCAGAGAAAGGACAGAACCCGCACGTTCGTGCAGTTGGGAATCTTCCAGACGTTCGGCAAGCGAAACCGCTTCAATTTTAAGAGCGACCAATTCCTGCCCGAGTTGATCATGCAATTCACGGGCAATGCGTGAGCGTTCTTCCTCCTGAACTTCCAGAACCCGCCGGGAAAGAAGCCTGAGTTGAGACTCGGAGCGCTTGAGCGCGTCCTCCGCTTTCTTACGCTCATCGATATCCCGGACAATGCCCACCAGTTCCGCAGGCTTTCCATCGGGATCACGCAGGATACTTATCCGCCCCTCAGTCCAGACCGTCGTGCCGTCACCACGATTAAACTCAAGCTCCAATAGCCACGACTGAAACGGATCCAGATTATCCTGCCTGCTGAGAGTCAGTATTTCATCGACTTTCCTTTCAGCGATTCGAGCCGAAGCGGGGGTGAGCGCTGTATTGATATAGTCTTTCCACTGCTTCCCGATAGCCAGCTCAGGACCAAACCCAAAATAGCGTGCAATCGACGGGCTCATATACGTGACATTCAGATTCATATCCAACGCGCCGATGAGGTCAGTCACATTTTCGGCAAGCAGGCGATATCGTTCTTCGTTCTCTTTTGACTCCACAATTACTCCTCGATAAATATGGGGGACCAAAAGCAGTAATAAAATAGTGAGCTAACATGAATGCTTTGTCAAGGGTATCAGGCAGGCAGGGATTGGCTGGTTGAGACTGAGCATCTCAATTGCAAAAGGAAACGAAAACCGAAGGGAATAAGGGGGAAGCAAATTGTGAAGCAAATTACCTGACCCCTTCTTAGGGCTCTCTGAATAACACAAATAGAAGTCATGCACAATAAGGTTCGGGGATTGTATTGATCGCTCAAGATTTACTCAAGGTAATTGTTTGAAGATAAGAAAAAGGGCGGACAATTTATCCGCCCTTTTTCTTATCTCGGTCTATTCGATATACACACGCTTCCCGAGCATTTTTCTCATTATCGGCTTCCTCTATTTAGCCTTTTTCACTCTAATCAGGGGTCATATCCAGTTTATTCCATGCACCGTTATATATATGAACATATCCATCGGTCCCGAAATAGATATCGCCATTAGCTGGACTGGAAGGGGCGCTGGCCCTCGGCTCCAGCCGCATCACGTTGCTGATATGCAGCTTGCGGGCAGGACTCGTTGTCCCAATCCCCACATTCCCGCCATTGGTGATCGTCAAACGATCTGGCAGGTCATCATAATTGGATTTCCCGCTTCCCCCGGCGATACGCAAATCGCTGCTGGTCCCATCCGTCTGATAGATATTCCATTCATACCAGGCGGCCAAATTCTTGAAGAGCAGTTTCCCGCCGCCCGCTTCGTTGTTCTGCCGATGGAGGGTGATAATTCCCTCAGGAGTCCCCGATGAAATCAGCTGCGTAACCTTGGCAGTGCCTTCCACCTGCAGCATGCTGTCAGGATTGGTGAGGCCGATGCCAACCTTGCCATTCGAGTTCACTCGCAGCACTTCATTGCCATCGATTATCAGGGAAATCTGATCATCGGATGTATACCCGTTGCCAGCCCCCACTGCAATTCCAGTTGAGCCGGTGCCCCTTTCACCGGGTGCCTCGAACATGGAAGCATACACCCATGGGGTTTCCAGGTAACCATCGTTGGCATAACTCGATGTCCCTTGCCAGGTCGACTGCCCGGAACCGTTGGGATTCCCGATGGTGGCACTCCCGCTGACATAAAAAGGTGCTGCAAATTCAGGAGCGGTAACGGTTCCCAAGGCCACTATCTCTCCATCGGTGGTAATACCGTTCCCGGCATCTACATAAAGCCCGCCCGGCCCAATGTTGACTCCGTTTCTCACATAAAGGTTATTGCCAACATCAGCGTTTTCATTAATGGTGATATCACTTGTCTCTACGTTCCCGGCGGATATGGCCGGGGTGTCAATACCGGAGATATCGATAACCTTCAGTCCTGCAGTATAATCAGCCACATAGGCGTATTTTCCGCTGACATAGACTCCATAAGCCCAGTATGTGTCGCAGGTTCCCACAGTGGTAGGAGAGCCAGGATCGGAGATATCGATAACCTTCAATCCTGCAGAATCATCAGCCACATAGGCATATTTCCCGCTGACATAGACTCCTCGAGCCCAGTATGTGTCGCGGGTTCCCACGATTGTGGGGGAACCGGGATTCGAGATATCGATGACCTTCAGTCCTTTATCATAATCAGCCACATAGGCGTATTTGCCGCTGACATAGACTCCATAAGCAGAGCCTGGTGTATTTCGGGTTCCCACAGTGGTAGGAGAGCCAGGATCGGAGATATCGATGACCTTCAGTCCTGCATTCCCATCAGCCACATAGGCGTATTTCCCGCTGACATAGACCGCTTCAGCATAGGATGTGTCGCGGGTTCCCACGATTGTGGGGGATGTGGGATCGGAGATATCGATGACCTTAAGTCCTTTATCACCATCGGCCACATAGGCGTATTTACCGCTGACATAGACTCCATCAGCCCAGTATGTGTCGCAGGTTCCCACGATAGTAGGAGAGGTAGGATCGGAGATATCGATGACCTTAAGTCCTTTATCACCATCGGCCACATAGGCGTATTTACCGCTGACATAGACTCCATCAGCATACTCTGATGTGGCGCGGGTTCCCACAATAGTGGGTTTTGAAGATTTTACCTTTGTAGGAATTGTCGTCCCTATTTCCAGTTCAGCAGTCGGGGTACCGGTGCCTATTCCCACCTTCCCGGCATTATCTACATAAACGGCATCTTCCGGGTCGCCATCCGGGGCGCTCAGGGAGAAGGCGGTATTGGCCTGTTCCGCCACCAGAGAATAGGCCACGCTTGCCAGTTTTTGCCGTGGTGTCATCTCCCCATCGCCATCAACGCTAATCCCAAGATAGCGCTCCCCTTCAAAGTCGCTGGCTGCCATCGGGCTGCCACTCCCAAGCAGAACACTAAATAGCCCGTCGGTTACATCTACCGATTGTACCTCTGCCCACACAGATGATCCTCCGGAATCGGTTTCATAAAGGGCAAATTCCATTTGTAAACCGGTCTGTGTTACCGGGCCACTGCCGTCTTCCAGATACCCCTGGTAGCTGATAGAGGTGGGAACTTGCGCTTCACCCCCTCCCTGTGCAATTGCCGGTATCACTACCAATCCGATAAGTATTCCCACCACCACCAGCGTCAGTATTCCTCCGAACCACTTTTTCATAATTCCCCCTTTTATGGCTATTTTATACCTATTATACTATCTTGATAAACAAAAAGAAAAGGCGGGCCATTGCGGCCCGCCTCTTCTTCTGAATATTTATTACTTATGTAAAGCTGGTATTTGGGGTACTCCCCTTCATTGCTACATTTAGAACTCTCTGCACAACACCAACACCTCAAATTGAGGTCGTGTTCAATCAGGTTCAGTAGTTTTATTGATACGCTCAAGATTTACTCAAGGTAATTGCTTGAAGATTAAGAAAGGGCGGACAAATTGTCCGCCCTTTCTTAACACTGGTTCTCATTTCGATATACTTGATATGCTCGATATACACACTCTTCCCGAGCATTTTTCTCATTATCGGCTTCCTCTATTCAACTTTTCCCACTCGAAAGTTTTGGTAGAATGCAATTTCTAATTATGTTAATCGATTATCCCTTGTTTGTATTCAGGCCCTGCTTTATCGACAAAGGCAAGCAATGACTCTTTGTCCCGATGCCAGCCGCCGGGCTATTCATACCTCAATCATAACGACTGTACCAGATATCTGCATTGGCTCCGTCGGATTGATCCCACACAGCCAGGAAGTCGCCACCGTTATCTACAGCTACCTGCGGTCTTGCAGCATCACCGGCATTATCGACCTCGACCAAATCCGCTTTATCCCAACCGGACCCCACAACATAATGGTTGAACCAGATGTTAGTACAGACATCATTTTGCTGCCACACGACCATTGCGTTGCCGCTGCTATCCACCGCGACCTGCGGGGAATCGTCGATTGCAGCATTGTTCATTTCGATTCGTTCGGCTGTCCCCCAGCCTGTTCCAGATTCGTAACGGTTTGAGCAGACGTTGTAATGAGTATAATGAATTCCGTCATATCGGCATCGATTCCACACCGCTACGGCGTTGCCGTTGCCATAGGCCGCTACCTGTGGGTCATAATCAAATCCGGCATCGTTCGCCTCAATCAGTTCCGCCGTCCCCCAGGTTCCACCGAAATAACGGTTAGCCCATACGCTGTCCCTGGTTCCATCGGATTGCTGCCACACAGCGACGGCATTGCCGTTTTCATCGACTGCCACCTGCGGGTTTTCAGCATCCCCTGTACTTGTTTCGATGAGCTCCGCAGTTCCCCAGCCTTTCCCGGCAATATAGCAGTTGCCCCAGATATCGTCATGGCCCGCCCCATCGGCTTGATACCACACCGCGACACCGCTGCCTTTCGTGTTTGTGGCCACCTGCGGGTACATAGCATGTCCGGCATCATCAGTCTCGATCAGTTCGGCAGTCCCCCAACCGATTCCGTCTACATAGGAGTTGGCCCAGATGCTTTTGCGGCTTCCATCGGATTGATGCCATACCGCCACCGCGTTGCCACTGTCATCAACTGCAACCTTTGGATTGTAAGCACTTCCCTTATTATCTGTCTCGATCAGTTCCGCCGTTCCCCAACCGGTCTTGGATTCATAGCGGTTCGCCCAGATGTCATGACTAATTCCACCGAATTGATACCATACAGCCACGGCGTTGCCATCGCTATCCACGGCTACCTGCGGGGTACTGGCATTGCCCGTACCCGTTTCAATAAGTTCCGCTCTTCCCCAGCCTTCCCCGGCGACATACCGGTTGGCCCAGATGTTATCACCGGTTCCGCTTTGTTGCTGCCATACCGCCACGGCGTTGCCGCTGCCATCGAGCCCTATCTGCGGCTTGAAAGCATCATAGGTGTTGTTCGTCTCTACCAATTCCGCTGGCCTCCATGATGTTTCGAGTTCTGAGATACGTGCTTCGTGAGCGGCCAGCAGCGCATCGACCTCGCTCTGAGTATATAAGCCATCGAGCCCGCTTCCATCGCCAGCAAAAGCTGTGGCAGTAACCGCCCCTGCCACTTGCAGTTCGGAAGTGGGAGTTTCGGTTCCAATACCGACGTTGCCGGCATTATCCACATAGACCGCGTTCTGCGGGTCTCCGTCCGGGGCATCCAGGGCAAAGGATTTGTTGGCCACTTCCGCACGCAGGGCATAGGCCACGCTGGCAAGTTTTTGCCGGGGGTACATTTCTCCATCGTTATCAACGCTAATCCCAAGATAGCGGTCACCATCAAAGTCGCTGGCCGCCATTGGGCTGCCACTGCCAAGCAAAACACTAAAGAGCCCGTTGGTCACATCTACCGATTGTACCTCTGCCCACACAGGTGACCCTCCGGAAAGGGCTTCATATAAAGCAAATTCCATTTGTACACCGGTCTTTGTTACCGGACCACTGCCGTCTTCCAGATATCCCTGATAGCCGATAGCATTGGGAATCTGGGCCTTACCCCCTCCCCCTTGGGCGATCGCGGGGATCACTACTAACCCAATGATTATCCCCACCACCGCTAGTACCAGCATCATTGCTACCCATTTTTTCACCGTCTCTCTCCTGGTTTTTAGTATCTATTTATAGTATAACACGAAAATATCTTTAGGCATGAAAAAAAGGGTGGGCCAAATTGGCCCACCCTTTCATCCTGAAGACTATTACTTATGTAAAGTCATTGATTGTGGTACTCCCCGAGTAGGATTCGAACCTACGACCTAGCGGTTAACAGCCGCCCGCTCTACCGCTGAGCTATCGGGGATCACTGCCCAACCGGGCACCGCTGACAATTATCCTCAAATCCTGAAGCAAAGTCAAGGAGCATTGCTAGCTGCTAGCTTTTTCCTTCAACTTGGCGTACTCCTCGGTGACCCTCTCCTGAATCTTTTCAATTTCCTCATCGGAAAGATGCCGGAATCGCCCCTGCTTCTTGAGATATTCGGCAACCGGTTTGAGTTCTTTATCTACATTTAATTTATATTTACCGTTCTCGACTTCGTATAATGGGAAATTCCCGGTCTGTACCGCAAGGCGCCCCATGGCAATGGTCTGATCCGTAGGAATTCTCCATCCCGTAGGACAGACAGACAATATGTGGAGATAGGCCGGACCGTCCACCTCAGCAGCCTTTTTGGCTTTTTCCATCAGGTCGAAGGGGTAGCTGGGAGTGGCGGTGGCTACATAAGGTATGTTATGAGCAGCAGCAATAGCCGGCATATCCTTTTTCCAAGTCACCTGCCCGATGCTGGCTTTTCCCGCCGGGGCAGTGGTTGTCGAGGCCCCATAGGGAGTAGCGCTTGACCTTTGAATCCCTGTATTCATGTATGCCTCGTTATCGAAACAGACATAAACAAAATTATGACCCCTCTCCATGGCGCCGGATAATGCCTGAATTCCGATATCGCTGGTAGCGCCATCACCGGCAAAAGCCAGGGAATAAATCTTCTTTTCCGGAATCTTCCCTTTTTTCATCTGTACCTTGAGTCCGGCTTCCACCCCAGAGGCAACCGCAGCCGTGTTTTCAAACAGGGTGTGAATCCAGGGAACTCTCCATGATGTAGTGGGCAGCGGCGAGGAAATGATCTCAATGCAGCCAGTCGCATTGGAAATTATCACATCCTTTCCTACCGCTTTCATTACCAGCCGAACCGCCAGGGCTTCACCGCATCCGATGCAACCCCTGTGCCCGGGAGCAAAAAACTCATCGGTTACTATATCTCTTTTTCCAAATTTCACAACTTCCTGAGTCATTCTCGCACCCCTATCATCTCGTATTCCGCATCGCTTCCCTTCTCGGCAATCTCAATTCCCCTGGTTATCATATATTCGAAATTTTCAGGGGTGACGTCGCGTCCCCCAAGACCACCGATGAAATTCACCACCTTCGGTCTTTTCTCTTCGTCGTAAAGCGCCGATTTAACCTCCGAGAAAACCGGTCCGCCCGGGCCTCCAAAGGAAATACAGCGATCAAGAACGATAAGAACCTCAGCATTCCCCACAGCCTGCCGGAATTCCTCAAACGGGAAAGGTCTCCAGAGACGCAGTTTTACCAGTCCCACCTTCTTGCCTGCTTCCCTCATGCTGTCAATTGCCACGCTTGCCGTCTCACCGAGGCTTCCCATGGTCATAAGCAGGATTTCAGCATCATCAGCTTTGTAAGTCTCGACCGGATGATAACTGCGACCGAAAGTTTTCTCAAATTCCTCCCAGCCTTTTAGTATCGTTCCTTTCGTGTTCTCGAAAGCCACTTCCTGTGCTTTCTTGGCTTCGGTGTAAATAACCGGCGGGCCAAAAGCCCCCATAGTGACCGGCTTATCAGGATGCAGTGGCATCGGATAGTTGTAGGGGGGAAGATATTTATCAACATCCGCCTGCTCGGTCAGAAGCACCGGCTCCGTCACATGCGAGAGGTTAAAGCCATCGAGATGAACCATCACGGGAAACAGAACATCAGGGTCTTCGCCAACCCGGAAAGCCCACAAAACCAGGTCGTGAACTTCTTGGCCGTTTTCGGCAAACACCTGAATCCAGCCGGTATCCCGAACAGCCATAGCATCGGAGTGATCGCCCCACACACTGAGCGGGGCGGAAAGAGCTCGGTCAGCTACGGTCAGGACTATGGGCAACCGCATCGAAGAGGCCACATAAAGCACTTCATGCATGAGTTCCAGTCCCTGGCCCGCAGTAGCAGTGAGGGTTCTTGCCCCGACGGCGGAGGAACCCAGGCAAGCACTCATTGCCGAGTGTTCGGATTCAACCGGAATATATTCGGCATTGAGTTCGCCATCGGCCACCATCTCGGCCAGCCGTTCCACGATGTGGGTCTGGGGAGTAATGGGATAAGCGGCCACCACATCGACATCTGCCAGTTTGGCCGCCTCAGCAATGGCAAACGAACCTTCCAATCCGACTTTCTTGGCAGTTTTCGCTTTCTTTGCCATCAGGCCTCCTCCTCTTCGCTCATGGTTATGGCATCTTTGGGGCATTCCGCAGCGCAAATGCCGCACCCCTTGCAATAGAAAAGGTCAAAATCGTACATGCCGTTATCCCTTATCTTGATAGCAGCTTCAGGGCAATATAGCCAGCACATTCCACATTTGATGCACTTATCATAATCCTTGGTTGGCCTGTCAGATCTCCAGTCACCGGTACGATATGCGCTGGCATTGCCCGGGCTGGAGATTATGCCTCCCAGTTCCAGTTCTTTCCATGTTAAATCAGCCATTCTATTGTCCCTCCGCTACAACTTCTTCGTAAGCTCGCTTCATGGCGGTAATATTTTTCTCGGCGACCTTTCCGAAACGATGCTCCAGTGGCCCTATCATGTCATCCAGTTCCACCAGGGGAACCACTTTCAACAGTGCCCCGATCATGGTAGTGTTGGTTATCGGCAGGCCTATCGATTCGCGGGCGATCTTCATAGCATTGACAGTAGCAATTCTGTATCCGTTACCATGAGCAGCTTTCATCTCGTCGAGGGATTTTCTGGTATTAATCACCAGTATCCCGTTCTCTTTGAGCCCACTAGTCACATCGACGGAATCAAATAAATCCGGATTAAGCACCACCACCACATCGGGTTTCGTGATTTCCGAACGGACCCTGACTGGTTCATCCCCTACCCTGAGGAAGGCCTGAACCGGCGCGCCTCTTCTTTCGGGGCCGAAGCTGGGAAAAGACTGCGCATACTTCTCTTTGTTGATGGCAGCCAGGGCGATGAGCTCGGTGCTTGTGACTGCCCCCTGACCGCCCCGCCCATGCCATCGTACTTCTGTTATTGGCAAAACTAACCTCCTTTTATTTATCCACTCTCAGAACACGAAGAGACCACTGAGATTCGAATGTTTGCCATTTAGTAATTGAGTTTTATTTCCGAAGAATTGGGAAAGGTGAACTTATCAAACCACTGACTATCAATCAAACTCTGTGTCCTTTGCGCTCTCTACGATGGGTCCTTGTTGTTCTGGTACCCCCGGAGGGACTCGAACCCTCGCTCCCGGCTCCGGAGGCCGGTGCTCTATCCTCTGAGCTACAGGGGCTCAGACAATTTAATGATACTACTTTTCCCATGTGGCTTCAAGCAAATACAGATTGTCCAGCTTGACAAATCTAGTGTAGTTGATAGAATTATACTTTGGGGCTTTAATCGGCGGAGGAAAGTAATGTACGCGATAGTTGCAACCGGAGGAAAACAATTTAAGGTCTCGCCAGGGCAGATGGTTGATGTGGAAAAAATCCCGGGCGATGAAGGCACTGCAATAGAGATGGATAGCGTTCTCTTTGTGGCTGACGGTGAGAATATAACGGTAGGACAACCTATCGTAGATGGAGCTAAGATCAAGGCTACCATCATGGGACAAGGCAGGCAAAAGAAAGTTATCGTCTTCAAATACAAAAACAAAATTCGTTATCGTCGCAAGAGAGGTCATCGGCAGCATTACACGAAGCTTCTGATTGATGAAATAGTACTGAACTAAGAGCGAGAAGGAAAGACAATGGCACACAAAAAATCGGGCGGCAGCAGCAGGTTAGGAAGAGACAGCCAATCCAAAAGATTGGGCGTTAAGAAATTTGACGGTCAGGTAGTGAAGGCCGGCAATATACTGATAAGGCAAAGAGGAACCAAAGTTCACCCCGGGGAAAATGTAGGGTTGGGCAAGGATCACACTATCTTCGCTCTTATCGATGGAACAGTCAAGTTCGGTCGGGCAAACAAATATCAGCGAAAAGTTGGAGTAATCCCTGTTCCTGAAGGAAATTGAGGCACAAACAAAATGAAAGAGAATATAAACCCCGAGTATTATGATGAGTGTCAGGTTACATGCTCATGCGGTAACACCTTCACTCTCGGCGCAACCCAGCCCACGCTGAAAGTTGAAGTATGCAGCAAATGTCATCCTTTCTTCTCCGGTGAACAGCGGATTGTCGATACTGCTGGGCAGGTAGAGCGCTTCAAAAAACGGTACAAAATCAAAGATTAGAGGCTTTAGTTCCTCTTTCAGCTTGAACTAGTGGATTCCCCTTATATATAGTGGGATAGCGAATGTCCGGAAAATATGATGTAGTAATCGTTGGCAGTGGGCCAGCGGGAATTTTCACCGCTCTCGAACTATCCCAATCCTCAAACCTCAAGATTCTGCTACTTGAAAAAGGCAAAGAGCTCAGCAAACGCCACTGTCCTGGTGCCTATGGTTACAGCGGATGTCTGGCCTGTTCTACGTGTGCTATGGTGAGCGGTTGGGGCGGAGCCGGTGCTTACAGTGATGGTAAGTTGACACTGTCGCCTGAAATCGGCGGGAGATTGCAGCGATACGTCGGTGACGAAAAGATAGCAGCGTTGATTAGCTATGTTGATCGAAGCTATCTCGAGTTCGGTGCCTCCGATCAGATTTATGGGATTGGGCCTGAAGTGGAGGCCATCAGTAGAAAAGCTGAGGCTGCCGGGCTAAGACTTATTACCATGCCGGTTCGCCACATGGGCACTGAACGCTGTTATGAAGTATTGCGCGGGATGCACGATTTCCTGGCAGAACGGATTGAAATACGAACCGATATAGCAGTTGCCTCGATTCAGGCTGAGGATGGGAAAGCCACCGGTGTCGTAACGGCTGACGGGGACGTGATAAGGTCGCGGTACGTAGTGGTAGCTCCTGGAAGGGAAGGCTCTGACTGGCTGATGCGGGAATCCGATGCGTTGGGCCTTACCGTAGCTAACAACCCAGTCGATCTGGGGCTTCGAGTGGAGGTTGCCCAGGAGGTTATGCAGGATTTGACTGATGTTCTGTATGAGCCCAAGCTGGAATATCATTCCACGGTATTTGATGATCGAATCAGAACTTTTTGCGTGTGTCCCTCGGGTGAGGTAACCATGGAATCGACGGGTGGCGATGACCCGGTAGTGACTGTCAACGGTCATAGCTATGCCGATCGCAAAACCAACAGAACTAACTTCGCGCTTCTCGGCAGTGCCATGTTCGGCGAACCATTCAGGGATCCCATAACTTATGGCCGATCTGTTGCCAAGCTGGCCAATCTACTGGCCGATGGAGTCATCATGCAACGCTATGGCGATCTGGAGCAGGGACATTGTTCACAGGCATCCAATATGGGGGAATGGGCAATCCAGCCGACACTTAAGAGCGCTACCCTCGGCGATATTAATGCTGTACTCCCTTATCGATTCCTGCACGGAATCAAAGAAATGCTGCTGGCAATGGATAATCTGGCCCCCGGGATCGCTTCCCCGGATACCCTGCTGTATGGAATTGAGGTAAAATTCTATTCCTCGCGGTTGCAGTTGACGGATAACCTGGAAACAGAAATCGATAACCTGTTTGCTATCGGTGATGGGGCTGGGGTAACCCGTGGACTGGTGCAGGCTTCCGCTTCCGGAGTTGTGGCCGCGCGGGAAATGCTGCGTCGCAATGAGAATTGTTGAATTTGGGGGAAATACCCTTTTGTTCCGTGCCCCATGAGTCTATTCGGACGGATAATTTTTATGTAAACTATGGCTGCCGATATTGCTTTAATCTGTGGTCTGGAATTGATGGCCGGTTATTTTTCTCACATTGTAAATCACATCCGGGCCGACACGAGTGACTTGGCGACGGGGAATCGAACTTCATGAAATTCCTGTTCATCTCTCTCGGTGGGGCCATTGGAGCTCTTTTGAGATATGGTATTTCCGGTCTGCCGCATCGCTACACTGTTAGTGTGTTTCCCTGGGGAACCTTGGCCGTTAATATCCTTGGAGCCTTCCTGATCGGGTTTCTCTGGGGCACCAGCGAGCGCGTGGATATCGCTCCAAATATTCGAACATTCCTCTTCGTTGGTGTGCTGGGCGCGTTCACCACCTTTTCAACCTACAGTCTGGAGAGCATCAACATGCTCAGAGACGGAGAGATCAAGCTGGCTCTGGTTTACATACTGGCAAGTAATTTCGCCTGCATTGGATTATGCTTTCTCGGATTTGTCACTTCTCGATATCTGGTCAACGTCTTCAGATAGAAGGGGGATTCCCTATGAAACTGCCTTCCGAAGGATACCGGCTCAAGATTTTCATCGGCGAGACGGATCGCCATAAAGGAAAACCACTGTACGAACAAATCGTGCTCAAGGCGCGGGAACTGAATTTGGCCGGGGCCACCGTGATCCGTGGGGTCATGGGATTCGGCGCCAATAGCCGAATCCACACCGCCAAGGTTCTGCGACTCTCGGAAGATTTGCCGGTCGTGATCGAGATCGTCGATACCGAAGAAAACCTCAAAAGAATATGGCCGTTTTTGGATGAAGCTGTTCAGGAAGGACTCATTACGGTAGAAAAAACCCGGGTGATTAAATATACTCATGCCAGGTAGAGACACGCCATGTTTTACCCGAAGAAAATTCTCCGGTTCTTTAGCCAAACGTAGCGAACCTGATAACTCCCCGCAGTGCATGCCGTTCCAATTGCGATGGGTTAATCGGAATTCGTGCTTTTGTAGCAGCTTGCAAGTTCAAAGGGGCGAATTAATGAAGAAGTCCACATCGACGGAGTGATGCGCTTGGAGCCCCAGTCCAGCCCGCCTTCAGGCGCCCTTGGCGGCTTGTATGTTGGCGACGATCAGCATCTCTATTTCCATAACGGAACCGCTTGGGAACAGATCGATCCCTGATATTTGGTTCATATGCCCATGCGAAAATGGTTGGGTACCACGAAAAAACGGTTCAGGACCACCAATAAATAGTTGGTCACCACAGAAAAACGGTTCAGGACCATCAATAAACGGTTGGGAACCACAGAAAAATGATTCAGGACCATCAATAAATGGTTGCGGACCACGGAAAAATGGTTAAGGACCATCAATAAATGGTTGGGGACCGCAGAAAAACGGTTCAGGACTATGAATGAACTACCCCTCCGCAAGCAGCGGGGTTATCAATAATGTCATTCCGGCCTCCGAGCCGGAATCCATTGCCCCACCACCCATCTGGATTCCCGCCTGCGCGGGAATGACATTTACGTGGCAAGCCACGGGGTATTTTGTACCCAAAGAGAATAAATGGTCGGGGACCGCATATCGTGTGGTGGGCTTAGCCCACATTCCCCCTGATTCCTGGCTCTGCCCCGCCGTTTCTTCTGCCTTTGGCAATGCTGTATTCCAGGCAGTGCCCCTGGGTTGCCAGATTCATCGAAGAGGTGAAACCGATACTTAAAAAAAGAGGGGTTGGACCCCAAAACAGTCGAGATAAAAAATGCGCCCGATGCGCAAAGGCACCCTCTCTATAGGGCGTTTTCAATCTGATACATAATTGCAAACCACTATTCCGCCCATTTTGTTCAACTTAGTGTGAGGCTCTTGTTTGAAATGATTATTAACCTATCATTTACCGAAATTCAACATAATCCGATATCTCCCTCAAAAAGCGCCATGATATAATTGAGGCAGGCCAATCCGAATTCGCTCCTCATAAATGCGAACGGATTCAGGGGAGCGATTGTGAAAAATTATACTCTTTTTGCCTTTGCGTTCTTTCTTACGTTCAGTATCATCATTGCTTTTCTGCTATCCCTGCCTGCCGGAGCGCAGGCAGACACTATCCGCTATGCCAGAGAAGGCTGGACCGGTGATGGCACATCCTGGATGACAGCTACCGGAACACCCCAACTGGCAATCGATTCCGTTTTTGCTTCCGGTGGGGGGCAGGTCTGGATAGCAGCGGGAACCTATACTCCGGGGCCAAATCGCGCCGATTCTTTTCAAATGAAAAACGGCGTTGCCATTTACGGCGGTTTCTCAAGTGCAGGAAGTCCAACATGGGCAGAGCGTGACTGGGAACCATACAAAACTGTTTTCAGCGGGGATATTGGCACACCAGGCTATGTTAATGACAACTGCTACCATGTTTTCTATCATCCCGGCAGTCTGGCACTGAACAGTTCCGCCCTCCTCGATGGCATAACTATCGAGAGTGGCTATGCCAGCGGCACAGATATTAATCTCAGTGGCGGTGGAATGTACAACGATAATTGTTCACCCTCAATCGTTAATTGCACCTTCTCAGGCAATTCAACCGGACCGGGCACCAGCGGAAACCCGGCTGGCAAGGGCGGAAATGGTGGCGGAATGTACAACACCAGTTCCAGTCCGACCCTAACAAATTGCACCTTTTCAGGCAATTCAACCGGACCGGGCGGCAATGCTGTTGGTGATTGTATACCGGGTGGGGCCGGTGGTGATGGCGGCGCCATCTACAATCTGAATTCTTCGCCGACCCTCACGGACTGCACCTTTTCAGGTAATTCGACTGGCAACGGCGGCGCAGCCGGCGGTACAGGTTATTGCCAAGATGACGATGACTCTACAGGAGGCAATGGTGGTGATGGAGGCGCTATCTTTAACAGTGGCGGAAACACCTCAGTAAATGATTGCGTATTTACGGCAAATTGGACCGGGACCGGGGCAAATGGAAGCTCGGGCTATGCAGGTGAAATCGGGGATGGCGGCAGAGGGGGATGGGGCGGAGCCATAAGCAATTCCAACAGTGTATCACTTAATATCAGTGATTGCGTTTTTGAGGGTAACTGGACAGGGCATGGCGGCAATGGCGGTAGCGGATATGAGGGCGGGCATGGCGGATGGGGCGGGCAGGGCGGTGCTGTATTTTGCGATGGCTCTTCGGTAGCCACGATGGATTGCAACTTTGTGGATAACCTGACCGGAAACGGCGGCGCCGGTGGTTCGGGGGCTTTTATAGGTGGCAGTCCCGGACATGGCGGCTGGGGTGGCGGAGTGCATATCGGTAGCGATACTTCATCTACGCTGAAAAACTGTACCTTTGAAGGGAATTCCGTTTCGCATTACGGCGCCGGCTTATCCGCTTACCAGTCTTCACCGACTATCATAAATTGCACCTTTTATGATAATACATCGGATTACAGAGGTGGCGGGATATCTACCTACGAGGATTGTTCCCCTGCTATCACCAACTGTACGCTATACGGCAACTCAGCCGGAACTGAAGGCGGCGGCTTGTACACATACGGAGGAGGTACTCCAGTCGTTACCAATTGCATCCTGTGGGGCGACACCGCTCCAGCAGGAAGCGAGGTTTTTGACAATGCCGCTACACCAATCATAACTTACAGCAATATTCAGGGCAGTTACACCGGGACAGGGAATATTGATCAAACCCCCGAATTCAAGAGTCCAGAAAGTGGGAACTTTCATTTACTGGTGATTTCCCCCTGTATCGATAGCGGAAGCAATGCGGCTGCTACCGGAATAAATGAAGACTTTGAGGGTGACAGCCGCATAATCGATGGCAATGTAATTCCCGGCGCGATTGTTGATATGGGAGTTGATGAATCGGCTGTCCCGCTCCCCGATGAAGTCTGGGTAGATGATGATTATTGTGACATTTGTCCTAATGACGGTCACACATGGAACTACGACGCATACGATAATATCCGGAAAGGCATTTATGCCATAACAATATCTGGCACGATCAACGTAGCTGCGGGAACATATGTTGAAAACCTGACGTGGAATAAGGATAGCGCCATCCTGGGATCTGGAGCTTCTACCTGTATAATTGACGGCAATAATGCAGGCATCGGGATCACCGCTACCGGATTAACTGCGTCTGCAAAGCTACACGGATTTACTGTCACCGGCGGCTCCAGCAGCAGTGCCGGCGGTATGTACAACATTGATTCTTCACCGACTATTTCAAACTGCGTGTTTTCAGGCAACTCCGCCATATCCAGTGGTTACGGAGGGGGAATTAGAAACGACGACTCCTCGCCGGTTATCAACAACTGCATCTTTTCCGGAAATACAGCAAGTGGTGGAGGTGGGTTGTAATTTTCAGGTGGCACCCCCAGTATTGCCAACTGCGTTTTATCCGGTAATTCGGCAACGCATGGGGGCGGGATTCTCTTCACATCCAACCATTATTAATTGTTCTTTTGATAGCAATACTGCTGTCTACGGCGGCGGTATTTACAATCACACCGACCCGGTAACTATTGTTAAAAATTGTACATTGTACAATAATTCGACCATCCAGTATGGAGGCGGACTTTACAACAGTCACAGTGTAATCCCACCGATTCTCACCAACTGCATTTTCTGGGGAAACACAGCCCCTACGGGGAATCAGATATATGACAACGCCACTTCTTCACTAATCACCTATAGCGATATTCAAGATGGTTACATCGGAACCGGCAACATTGACCGCGATCCGTTGTTCGTTGATCCCGGCAATGGGGATCTCCATTTGATAGCGAACTTCTCACCTTGTATTGATGCAGGCAGCAACACGGTTGTTGGCGAAATCCCTGTTGATTTTGAAGGAGATAATCGCATTATCGATGGAGATACGTCTCCCGGCTCAATTGTAGATATGGGCGTTGATGAAACTTTGTTTGCAGTTCCTATGCCCCCTCCCGGGAATTGTTTAGATTTTGACGGCGGCAACGATTCTGTGCAGGTTCCTGATTCCGCAAGCCTGCAATTTGGCTCTGGGGCATTCACTATAGAAGCATGGGTCCAGAACCAGAACACAACCGGTTCCATCTGGAAACGCATTGTTACCAAGAGAGCGGGAACGGCAAGCTGGTATTCACTTTGTCTTTCAGGCTATCAGCTACAGCTTGAGCTGGCAGCCGGAGAAAACTTCACCGCCGGGCCAAATATTCAGGGGGACAGTAAATGGCATCATGTTGCAGCAGTGCGTAGCGGTTCAGGGAATATCTTCCTTTACGTTGATGGAACCGAATATCCCGTTGGAGCATCAGCCACCAATACCGATAATTCTTCAGACATTGAAATAGGAAAATTGGGCACAGAAGACTATGGTGGAGAGATATATCGTGGCAAAATTGATGAAGTCCGAATTTGGAACGTTGCCCGTTCCGGCAGTGAGATGCTGGCTAATATGAATCAATCTCTGATCGGCAATGAGGCAGGACTGGCAGCTTACTATCGATTCGACCACGATCAGGGCACGCTGCTGGGTGATTTCACTACTAATCATAATAATGGAACGCTTTACAATATGGATGATTCCGACTGGATTGAATCGTATGCAATGGTCCGGCCGGGCACGCTGGCAGCAACCAATGCTGGCACTTCGACTTTCACCGCTAACTGGACCGCACCTGCCATCGGCGGGACTCCCACTAAATACTACCTCGATGTCGCCACCGATAGCGGTTTTTCATCAATGGTCAGCGGATACGACAACCTGGATGTCGGCGATGTAACAAGCTATGCTGTTACCGGGCTTAGCAATGAAACCGAGTATTTCTACCGGGTTCGGGCTTTCAGAAACGCAACAACTGGACAGAGCCAGAGCTCGGATGGTGTTTCGGCTACCACCTCGTCTGAAATCACGGTGGCAATTCAGGTCAATCTGCAAGGCACAAATCGTCCGCAAAGTGGATGGGAAATACCCATAAACATTGGCTTTTATTCGACCGGAAAACCGGATTCATGGTTTTTGAATCCCGGTTCTGCCATGTATTATTTCAGTGGCACTACCACAGCCATAAGTACCGACGGAGGCACGAGAGCCTATTTCCAGTGCCCTGATCCGATCGCACCCGGCACCTACGATATCACAGCGGATAGCACAACAACGCTATTGAATGTGAAAAAAGGGATCAGTATTCGGTAGTAGCCTAGGGCTTTATGCCCGAATTGAAGATGCAAATTCAGGGACACGTTTTACTCAAAAGCATCCGGCTTGGCAAAATCCGGCCGGTAGCAATGAGGGCTGTCGAGTTCCTGAACCCATCCTCGCCAGAATCCCAGCCGCTCGAATTCTTCCAGCACTTCTTCATATTCTTCGGCCAGCAGGTATCTGCCTAACTTCGGGTGTCCGGCAACGTGCGGTGTCGGGTAATACTGCGACATCAGTGAAATATGAACCGATGGGGAAAGCTCTTCAGCGATGAATCGCAGACAAGCTTTGCTGTTTTCAATATGCCCCGGCAGAATCAGGTGTCGGATTATCAGACCGGATTCGATCACCCCTTCTTCATTCAGAACTATATTCGCCCCTTTCTGTCGATACATCTCCCTCAGCACCGCAGTCGCAATTTCGGGATAACCTGGGGCATCGGAATATTCGACCGCCAGAGATTCATCCATGTATTTGAGGTCGGGCAGGTAAACGCCAATCAAACTTTCGAGCGATTCGATGGTTTCCTTTCGATCATAACTGTTGGTGTTGAAAACATATATCGGGTTCCTGCCCCTGCTTTCCAGCGCTTTTGCAATGGATTTCATCTGCGGCAGATAATGAGAAGGGGAAACGAATCCAACGGCATTGATACCTTTATCGAGAATGGCTTCGATATGACGGATGATATCATCCAGTTCTATTTGATCAGCAGCATCAGATTGAGTGTTTCGGCTGATCTGATAGTTCTGGCAATAAACACATTGCATGTTGCAGTGGGTGAAGAAGATATTGCAGATTCCGTGGGCCCCCGAGATGACCGGTTCCTCACCGCGATGGGGGAAAATCGAACTGATGCCAAATCCGGCTCCGCTACGGCAGTACCCCAGTTTGCCTGATATGCGATCAGCTCCGCAATTACGGGGACAGAGGGTGCAATTCCCCAACTGAGCGAGGAGGTCGCCAGACAAAATCCCCGACATTACTGGATCACATATCCGCCATCAACTGCCAGTGAGTGCCCGGTGACAAACGAGGCCGCATCGGAACACAGCCACAAGATTGCCTCGGCTATTTCTTCTGGTTGGCCAATCCTGCCAACAGGAGCCTGTTTATTCAGGCTCTCAATCACCTCAGGCATAGATTCGAGAAGCTCTCCCACCATCGTTGTATGAATAACACCGGGACAAACGGCATTCACCCTAATTCCCTGGGCGCTATACTCCAGAGCAGCAGTCCTGGTCAGGCCCACCACTCCATGTTTACTGGCAACATAAGGAGCCTTTGCTGGGAAACCTACAAGTCCGGCCATCGAAGAGGTATTAACAATCGCCCCACCGCCGCTTTCCAGCATTCGCGGTATTTCGTATTTCATGCACAGCCACACGCCTTTGAGATCGATA
>Ga0180431_10003258_pt1 | contig 21039 bp, 22 predicted proteins | sample SS_ome_11_FD_132459 | JGI IMG/M metagenome (GOLD analysis project Ga0180431, IMG submission 132459) | Hypersaline lake sediment archaeal communities from the Salton Sea, California, USA - SS_1_MS_1 metaG | ecosystem: Environmental > Aquatic > Non-marine Saline and Alkaline > Hypersaline >...
AACAACAATGAGTGATGCTAACCGAGTAGGACTTCGTTACATCGAAGAAACAACCTGGAATTCACTGCCAGCAGCACCGGCCATGACCCCGATTCGGTACACAGGTGAATCCATGATTCCGTCAGTGGAGAATATTGTATCCGCTGAAATTCGGGATGACCGGATGATAACGGATCTCATCCAGGTCTCACGGTCAAACACCGGCGGGTTCGAAATTGAGCTTTCCGCTGGCACATTCGACGAGCTGATTGCAGGTGCCCTGTTTTCTGACTGGGTAGGCGACAGTTCTTCATCCGGAGATATAATCAGAAATGGCGTAACGCGCCATTCATTCAGCATTGAAAAAGCCATGCTGGACATTGATGAATATTTCCTCTTTACCGGCATGATGGTCAATTCAATGACATGGACGCTTGCTACCAGCTCCATTGCGGTCGGATCTTTCGACATGCTCGGAAGCGGTGCGACGCTCGGGCAAAGTTCAAATGCGAACAGCGTTAACGCTGCGTCCACCACTGCGGTTCTGAACTGTATGGGCAACGTTGCATCATTGAAGGAAGGCTCTTCGCTCACCACCATGGCAGGAATTTACGTGCAGGAACTTTCATTCACCATTGCCAATAACCTGCGTCCGGTACATCAGATCGGATCGAATACCATTGCTGAAATTGCGGTAGGTAAATGCGACATTACGGGGACGCTTAACGCCTATTTCACCAATGACCGTTTGTTCGATCAGTTCCTCGCCGGAACTGCCACACAGATCGAATTTAAAATCATGGATGGTGCGGGCAATTATTACACTGTCCTGTTCCCTGAAGTTAAATTCGAGACTGAAAGTGTGGTGGCTCCCGGGCAGGACCAGGATGTCATTGAGAACTTGACATGGCGTGCATTACGGGATGCGACTGAAGATGCCATGATCAAGATAACTCGAAACTTAGTCTAACATGTCCAACGGACATGTCAGACCAATTTTAGGGTCAGGATAACCTTGGTTTACCCCGTGCCAGAAATGCTCTAACATTGAATGGTGTCCTGGCCCTATACCCAAAGGCCATTACATGAAAATAAAAGAAACTGTGAGGCATGTGTCCATAGAGGAAGCAGTTGCCGTAATGGCAAATGACAACATCGATTTTATCGAAATGCATAAGGGATATTTTATGGCAGCAGATCTTCCATTCAGGCCGCCGCTTCATGTCGGAGCCATTATTGTGTGGCCGCCTGTCGACATTCATCCGTCCGCAAAAATCGGAGAGGGTGTTGTCATCGGCAGGTACACGAACATATGCGGACCAATAGAAATCGGGGCACATACAAGAATTCAGGGGTTTTGTTTCATCCCTGACAACATTAAAATCGGAGAACGGGTATTCATCGGGCCAAACGTAACATTCACGAATGTCAAGCGTCCGAGGATACGTGAGAACGCAATGAAAATCAGGGACGGCGTTACCATTGTTGAAGATGATGCCAATATTGGTGCCGGGGTGGTCATCTGCCCCGGCATCAAAATCGGAGCACGCTCATTAATCGGTGCAGGCGCAGTCGTCACAAAAGATGTGCCGCCGGATACGATCGTAATCGGTTGTCCTGCAGTAAACTATTCAGGGAAATGAAATTTCCCTGAACACTCTACGGGGGTGTCTAATGAAAAGTTTAGAAAAACTCTACAAAACAGATGAAAATCTTTCGATCAACGGGGTCGAGATTACCGTCGGGTACAACGAAAAAGACGAGCCTGTCATTATGATTATCGCTGAAGCAGGCAATCCAAATCACACAAAGGCACAGCGTCGTCACAGCAGGGCGCTGGAATCGTCAAGAAACAGCGACAAGCGCAGGAAGCTTGTCATGTCAGAAATCATCTATGACGGAAAAATTCTTCGGGGATGGAAAGGAGTGCTTGACTCAAAAGGGAAAGAGGTGCCGTTTACGAGAGAGAATGCCATCGAAGCCCTGACAAAATATGACAGGTTGATGTCCGACGTTATCAGTGCGGCGGACGACCCGATGAATTTCAGGCCGGAAGAAGAAATTATCGAAAAGGAGGAATCGGAAAAAAACTCCGGGAAGTCCTCGAGTGGGCTGTCAAGTACGGAGAGCAGTTAGAATTCTTTGACAACCTGCGAAGGGACGGAATAGAGGACGATCTTCCTGCATACGATGACAGGCCGATTCTGTACTCAGATCTGTATAACGATTATAATATTTTTATAGAGTTATCAGCACATAGGAATATTGACGGGATGAGCGGGTATATATTTCCTATACATCTATCAGAGATTGAAACATACATGCGGTTGAACGGAATAGACGATTTTATCGATCAGCAGCGCCTTATTAAGCGGATCAAATTCATGGACGATGTGTACTGTAAAGCTATGAATGAGAAAAGGAAAAAGAAATGAGCGATATAAATATCACTTTAGATGCCGGTGATGCGATACGTGATGCTGGGCTTTTAAAAACAGAGCTCAACGAAATATCTACGGCGGTAACAAACCTGCAGGCAAAAATGAGCAAGTTCATACTGCGTGGAAGCATCGACCTTAAGGCCAAAGCATTAACAAAGGATATGAACAATATTCGCTCAGCTGTTGCCAAACAGCCGATCTATGCACGGGTGTTGCTCAGGCTCGATAAACGCACACTTACCCAATCATGGATTAAGAAAGGGTTTGAGATAGCATCCCGTGTCCATGTTGACCTTGCAAGTCTTAAAGCATCAAGGACTACAATTAAAAATATACTTGGGAAGCCAATAGTTATTCCCATTAAAACGATAATGCCTCCCACAGAATCAAAAGAATTACAAAAAATACATTATTCAAAAAAATATCAAGATTTTGGTGCCAAGTATGAAGGTCGTGAAGGAACAATTGAAACAAGAGGGAAAGGACCTGGGCCGAAAAATGTTTTAATGAGAATGGATGATGATGAATTGGCAGTCTTGTCTGGAGGCAATATTAGAGGAACTGGTAAATTCACCGGTGGACCAGAGAAATTTGATATCGATACAAAAGAAGCACTCTCTAAACTTCGTGGAGTGTGGATTGCCATAACGAAGCTAAAAGAATATGCACTCACTCCAATACTATCAATCGACACATCAGCAGCAACGCTCGCCCTCGACAAAATACTCGCCAAATTGAAATTAATAAAAGCAGAATCTGCAGGCCGGTGGACAGATACAATGTTTTCTGGAGGTACGTTTGAACATCCCGGACCTGGCGTTGAAACTTCTGGTGCTGTAGAAAAAAGAATTGCAGGCGAAGAAAAAATAATTAAAAAATTAAAAAGGCAGGATGCTGCATACAAAGGTCATGAAACAAGGGCAAAAAATCTTGCAGCAAAAGCAGCAGAACGTGAACGATTACTCGCCGGACAAACGGCTCAAGAGAAAAAACTGATTGCTGAATTACAGGCTGAAGATGCTATCCAAGCTTCAATCCTTGCAAAAAAACGGGCAGCGATGGCACCAGGAGGAGCACATGCACCTTCAAGAAAAGGAATAACGGCTCAATTAAAAAGTGAAGAAAGCATACAAAAAGGAATAGAATCACATATTGCGAGGCAAAATTCACTGGTAGAAAAAACTGTGGCACAAAGAAAAATTGCATCTGCCATTCAAAGATCAGAAGCTCAAGAGCAAATGAAAATTGCTGCTGGTGAAAAATTCCTTCTTGACCGTGAGAAAAGCAGAAGTCTCACAATGAAAAATATTAATGTTGAGGCTGCCAAAGAATCTGTAATTGCAGGAGAAACATCTGCATTAAGAAGAAAAGTTGTTAAAGAAATGTTAACAGCAAAAAATGCCGGAAAGCTCACAACTGCAGAATTGCAACGACAGGAAGCAATTCTGATGAAGCATCTGGCGCTTATGAATCAAATGACTCGTGTTCCGAGAACATTGCGTGAAGAAATTCACGGAGTTGGACAAGAGTTAGGATCACTTGCCGGATATGGTGGTGAAGGATCATGGGCTGGTGAAGAAATAGATTATCTCGCTCCAGGCGGTCAAGGTGATAGAGTTGCAGGTATGCAGAATTTTGGCATGAGCTTAGATGAGGTAGAAAAGAAAATCAAAACAACTACTGGCAGGGAACAAGAACTGTGGCACGATATTAAAAGGTTTTATGGAATGGATCTCAGCAAACCAATTAGTGGAATAAAAAATATGGACAGTAACATGGAGGCTCTGAAAAATAGAATCCGTGGGACTACAACACCATTACGCAGGTTTGCCGCATCACTTCTCGATCCGTTAAAATCCACTACTGGTATGACAAAACTTGACGGTATTATAAGTAGCTTACAGGGTAGTATTTTGGGCACATCCAAGTCGGCAAAAAACATGGGTGCATCATTTCAGCAGGCAGAAAAACAAATGAAGGTTGCCGAAGACCTGATGCGATCATTGTCAGAAAAAGAAAAAGTTGCAGGACGAACAATTGGCGGACTTCAGGCAGCAAAGCAATATGGAACAATGGCAGAAGGTCTTGGAAAATACAAAACTCAATTATTAAAAGGCGAAATTACACAAAAGCAATTCAACAAACATGTTACAGACACAGAAACAAGGATGAAGAAACTCGACAAGTCCATTGGCGGGACAAACAAAACCGTACGCCAAGGCCGTGGTTTCTTCATGAACTTCACCATGGCACTGACTGCTGTGGCTGCTGCGATGTTTATCTGGCAGAAGGTCAAGCAGGTAATTACGGAGGTTGTCGATAAGGGCAAAGAGCTGTCAACAACATTTGCAAAAATGCGTGCTGAAACAGATATACTCACGGATGCAACAGGTGGATTTGCTTCACAGTTTCAATCCATGTCAAAAGGAACGATATGGGGTGTAACAGATATGTATGAAGCGTACAAAGAATTGCAACGTCAGGGTTTAGGTGCAGATGCGGCAATGAGGCAAATAATCCCGACATTAAAAATTGCGCGCAATGAAGACATGGAGCTTGCGGACGCGGCGAATATGGCTGCGTTTAATACGATGGGATTAAGAGATCAGTATCTCAGGCTTGACGATGAAATGCAGAAAACGGGCGGGGAAGCATGGGATAAACTCAAACGATCGATATCTGGTGTATTTGAATCTGCATACATGAGAGCAGAACCTGCTATCATAAAAACTTTGGAAAGCCTATCAAAATGGGTAGATGATAATGCGGAAGAATTAATTAAATTCTTCAAACGTATAATAGAAATAGGGACAGATCTTTTATATTTTTTCACACGCGTTGGCGGTGCGATTGCAAAATTTATTGGAAACCTAATAGACCTTCAGAATGCAGAGGATAAACTTACAAAAGCTGAAAAACTTGAAAAGAAATTAGCACAATATGAAAGGATGGAAAAAGACATATTGGCCCAGATAAATATTCAAGCTAGCTTCAAGATTAAAGAACCAGATATGGAAGCTGCAAAAAAATCATTATCAAACAGCCTAACTGTTGAAGATATGACCATAAGTCCAAAAATAACTGTGAAACCAGATATTGTGTCACCTGATAAAAAAGTTGTCAGGGAAATCGTAGATCAGTTTTCTACCATGGAAGACACATTTACTCCATCTACAATAAAATCAGCTGGTGATCTTGAAAAACAGTTGAGCAGAGTTAGGACCGAAATCATAGCGATAAAAAAAGAACTGGCTGCCGAGGCACCAAAAGAAACAGGCGTGCTCAAACCGAAGGTCGAAGACATAACAAAAGCGTGGCAATATGTGTACGATCAAACCGGGAGAATGACAGAAAGATTTTATCAATCAGAAATGGACAAAGCAGTTGAAAGCGGTAATACTCATATATCCACACTCAAAAAAATAGGGGATACTGGTGGTGCAAGGCTTGCGCTCCTTGCTCAAAGAACTGCTGCATACAACCTCGAATGGCAAAAACTTGCTCCATACATGAAGGAGCATCAGGATTATTTTGAAACGACCAGCAGGATGTCAGATGAATATTATAATCATCTTATCAGAAAAATGGAACAAGAAATCAGGCTATACGATGATCTTAGCACTGCACAACAGCAAGAGCTCATCAATATCAAAAAGAAGGGCATCGAAATGATGAAGCTCGAAGCAGAGATTAAGCCTTATAGAGAAATATTTGATATAACAGGCTCAATGTCAGATAAGCTCTATGAATTAGAACAAAGAAAAGGCAGAAGCAAATTCAGGACAAGATTAAAAATAATGGGCGAAAGTGCAAATCATGAAGATATACTGAATGCCGAGCGTGCATTCGTTATGAATATGATAGAAATTGATAAAGATAAGAATGCAATGCGCCTTGACATTGAACAGCAATTTTTTGATGCAACCGGCCAGCAAAGACAGGAATATATGGAAGCACAGCTTCAGGGTTTCGCGCGTACTGCCGAAATTATGAGAACACTCGGATTTCCGGAAGAGGAAACGAGAAAAGCATACCGGCAAATGGCTAATGATTTCATGGATGAATTCTATCAGCCAGCACTTGACGGATGGAATGAATACTACGAACAAACAGGAAAAATGTCACAAAAACATTATGAACTTGAAGCCGGATACCTCCAGCGCCATTACGAATACTTGCTAAATGTGCTTGAAGATGAAGAAGCTGCATATAGATGGCTATATGAACAAACAAGAGAATTGATGGCTAAAGACCTCGAATCCCACGAGAATGTATGTGACGGTATCCGGGCGGCATGGCTCAGGCTGACTGAAGACACGGAAACGCTGTCAAAAAAGATATCAGATGTGGTCGTGGCCGGTATAGGAGACATGGAGCAGGCGTGGAAGGAAGGGTTCTTCGATATCATAAACGGGGAATGGGACAACCTCGAAGACCATGTCATCAACGTGCTCACATCTCTCCGGAATATGCTGAACGAAATGCTCTATGAAATAATCAAAGACTGGGCAAAGCCCAAGCTTGCTAAAATGTTCGGCGGACTGTTCGGGGGCGAGGAAGACATGGTAGCCAAGAAAATAAAGGAAAACGCTGCAATAACAGAGCAGAACGCACTGTTGGCTGCGCAAATAGGCGTTGTTGCTTCATTAACACTAGCATACCAGGCACTGGCAATGGCAATGGCTGCCTGCAGAATGGGCGTAGGTTCGGGGACAGATGCTTTCGGTTCTGGGTTTAGTTTTAAAGAAATTGCAGAATGGGATACCCTGTCATCCTGGCACAAAGGGGGGCAGGTCGGGATAGACACTGCGCCTCACAGACTGGTGGCTTCCTCCGTATTCGTCGGTGCTCCAAGGTTCCATGACGGGCTACTTTCAGACGAGGTACCGGCGGTGTTGAAAAAAGGCGAGTACGTCCTCACTCCGAAACAAATGGAAGAAATGCAAAAGGTTATCATAAAAGATACCGTAAAACAGCTATCCGTGTTCGAGTCCGCAACAAAACTGCACACCGGGCTAATTCCAAGTCAATACCCGGCCCCGGTTATAATCCCGCAAGAATCCGAAAAGAAAAAGGAAGGCAACGTCAACACGATCTCAATCAACGTGCCTGTCAACGTTGAAGGAAACACCAGGCTCGCAAACAGGATGAGAGACGAAGTCGAAAGCTTAATCAAAGAAATCATGCGCGAGGAGACAAGATAATGGCTACCATGATGCAACTGGACGGGTACACATTTACCCTGAACCCGGAAGACTGCGATATGCCAGTTAAAGACAGAAGGGCAAGCTCGGTTAAAACACTCGGGGGAGTTGCTTTCTTTTCATGGGGCGCATTGCTTCCTGGTGAAAAAATAGTTTTAAAATGGACTTACATGCCAGTAGCGATGTTCGATACACTAGAGACAAAATTAGAGGCTGATTCTGAAATTGTATTCATTCCTGGTGACGGAACAAGCTATAATGTTGAAATTGAGACTTTAAAAGGTTCATGGTTCCTTGATCAGACAATAAGTGCACAATTTCGCGGCAATGTTGAACTTACACTCATTATAATGTCAGAGGTTACATAATGGCTATAACCCTTGATTCCACACTTCAGTCAGCTCAGGATGGAGCTTCTCATCGTCCAACCGTAAGTTTGTTATCAGAACCAATGCAAGCACAAGTGCCTTTATATGGAAACCACTTTAATACAGACTCTACTCCAGAGGGAAACCAAGAGCTTTTATTAACATCTGAAGGCAGATTAATAAACGTATATATTGATGACGACTGGAGCAATGACAACCTATATTTCTATTATACAGATACGGATAGAATTCAATGGGCACCTGCTGTCTATCTTGAAATAAACAATATAAACCATGCTTCAATCTGTGAATTATCTAACGGAAATATTGGGGTTGTTGTAGTACAAAGAGACTATGATGTCGGGTATCTTATAGTTTCACCTACTGGGACTATAATCACGTCCTATACAGAAATATTTAGCGGGGGGGCGTGGACTGGCGGAATATCCGTTATTAATCTGCTTGGGGATTCATCCGCAGGTGGATACATGATTGTATACGCAGAAGGAACTGCAGAACCACCTGGAGACACAGACACATATTCCCTTCAAAGAAGGACTTCATCAAACTTCACATCTTGGAGCTCTGCTTCCGAAATAGCAACAACTGGATTGAGCGATACCAAATACAAAGACAACCCAAATCTATTTCAGCACTCCAACGGTCGATTATTCCTTCATTTTGATTATATGGATGATATCCAAAATAATGTTGAGTTAAGGAATATATATGGGCAATATTCCGATGACAACGGGATAACTTGGAGCAATACTGTAAAGGTAACCGATTACGATTCATTCGGCGATCAAGGGATTATTCCATCAGTTGCAGAAAAGGAAGATGGAACTTTATATATCATCCATCAAGAAACCAACAGAGTAAAACACTATGATACAAATTTGGATGGATATCCGGATACCGAAGATTTCGACGGAGGACAAATACAATATGATAGTGTAGAAAAAAAACTAATTTGCAATAACATTGACAAGTATGGAGATGGTTTTGAAAATGTGGTTTTAATAGATACCGAAACGGACACATATATCAAATTTTACGACGGCAACACAAGCCCTTCGCTACCAGCTGGCGGTGCAGGTGAACTCCAGGCAATGAGACGTGATTGGCCGTCATGGCCCTTTTCCATTCTGATTAACGGCAATCAAATCCATGTAATTAACTGGGAAACAGAGGAAATTAGACTTTATGTTCCAGAAAGCCGAGACTTCCAGCCACCAGTGTCAAATTTTTACATGGGCCCATGGGCATACTGGTATTACTACCAACACATATACGCAGTTTATAGGCAGGTCGGAGATGAAAGAAGGCTATACCTGGCTGGTACCAGTTCAGGAGAACTCGGTTGGGGAGGGCATCTTGTCATTGGATATCTGAATCTTGATCAAACAGCTGATCCAGTTACAGGACAATATACATTCACTCAATTAGCACATATCACTAATGCCGAAGAGCCCCTCTTAGACGGCAACTGGATCGCACAGTTTGAATGGGTGCCAGAAGTCAGCCGGTGGGTCGTCGTGCTTGCTTGCGAACTTTTTATCCTTAATGAAGATTGCGAGGTTATCTATAGATGCAACCAAGATAACATTCCAGGGTGGCCTGTAGGTGCCCATTTTCTTGCTCCAAAATCAATACGAGAAGCTGTATATATGGCAACTGCCGGGACTGCGGGTAGTGTTTATTTTTCATTCGACTATAACAGTGATTATCCAGACCGGAGAGGCATATGTCGATGGGATATTGCAAGCAACAACTGCACTTACTATCAGCCGAATTGGTTTACATGTACTGGGGAATGCGGAATGCGCAATCTGTTCAACATGGGTGACGGACGGATTATGATGTCCGTTAGAGCCCCAGACGATGGAGGGTCTTGCGACAGGGCAGGGATCGCTATTTTAGACACAAATGGACATGGCTGGACATTCTATAGTGAAAACAACGTACCTGGGATGTTTAACCCATATCCATTCTATGACTATCCACAATGCGATGATTGGGAATGGGATGAGGGGGCCGGATATTTGGCATATGATGCGGCTACTCAAACTATTTTTGCATCATACAGGGGCAATTCTAAGTGGCTTGGAGATTCATCAGCAGGCGTTATTGTATTCTCAGAGCTGGGAGCATACTCAACAATTAGATATACAAGCATAGCAGATGTTGAAAGCACTCCAGCTTATGGAGAATTTAGTGATTTTACTATAAACAATTTTGAATATAACGGATCTATGGTTGTTGATGAAGATGGCGTTGCTTGGACCACATGGGATCATATGGATTCTATCAGCGAAAATTCTTTGATATGGGACACTACAGTATCAGACAAGTATGTAGAAGATTTCCTCGTTGACGGATCTCAAGTTGAAATTACGTGGGAAATAGACAAGCCTACAAGTCTTAAATTTGAACTAAGTCATGGACAATATTTTGATTCAACGAATTTATTGTCAACATGGTCTGTGTATTTCAAAATGGGACGCATAATAACAATCGAACTTGGAGAAATTATATCAGACACAGAATATCTTCAAGCACAGGGTGTGTTTTTTATAAAAGAGTCTACTATATCCCTTTCACAAGGATATCCTACAATCAAAGTAACAGCAGAGGACATGCGCTCGATGTGGGACGAAACTCACATTGTCGCCAGCGAATATTTTAGCAATTTAACACCGAAAACTGTTACAGAAAATCTTCTAACGGACCATGGAGACTTAACTGCTCAAGATTTTTCCATACCTACATATGTGCAAACGCATAACCTCTATCATCAATTTATAGATATCAATCTTTCTGATGCGATTCAGCTTATAATGGATCATTTTGGGTATTTTGGATTTGTGAACGTTAATGGACAATTTCAGCCAAGACAAATTAATTTTTCAGGATCTCCAATTCATACGTACAGCGATTCAACAAAAATAATAGAATATACACCAGACAATAAATACGCAACATGGGTTAACAGAATAATTGTAACCGGCATGAGTAACGTATATTCTGAAGTATTGTTCGAACAGGAAAGCATAACCAACGTAAGTGGCACCGTTGGTCATTGGGGCGGGAGAAAAGAAAGAATTGTTTATTATTCTGAAGATAGGCAAAGAGTCTGCCGAGATCCTAGGCTTGAAATTTTCATGTCACTTGAAGATTTTGAAGTATGGGGGTTTAACGGAGGAGGCGGAGAGGAAATTACATATATAGATCCAGAGGAAAGATACCTTATTATCACGCTTGATATCCCAGATTTTAGCGGACCCATACTAATAACGATTGGAGCAATATTGGCGCTTGGATATCATTGCTCTAGATGCGATGGATTTACAACCGGGTACTGCGGCCCTTGCATACTTTCATTAACAATAATGTTAAACTTATTGCTTGCTATGCTCGGAGCAATAGCAAATTATTCTTATCGAATATGGGCACGTCCTGTCGGGCATGAAAGAGCTTCATTTCAAGCACAGGCAGATGACTATGATTTCCAAGACATGATAGATAGAATCGTAACAGAAACAATAGATGATCCGCTTTGTTATTCGATTGGAGAATGTTACCGGGTAGCTCACCTTGAACTTAATGTGGTAATGGCTCAACGTAGAAGAATCAAATTTAAAAAATCGTCTCATTTGCAAGATGAAATTGGTGACATAATAAGAACGATACATCCATTCTCTGGGGAAACGGTCGATACCTTTGTTACAAAATTAAAGCGGTCATATAAAATAGGTGGTGAGACAACGGATAGCATAGAGGGTTGGAGATTGACCTAATATGAAAACATATGGAAGAAGATTTGTAAGAAGATCGATTAGCCGGGCACAAAATCTTAGAACTGAAACCCGTGATGGTGTCTTGTGGACTATCGACTGGGCAAATCGTATCTGCAACATAAAGATCCAGGGAAGCAATGAGCTTATTACTGCCCACTTTCCTCAGAATGAAGCTAAAAAGATGTCATACATGCGGGAAGGCAACGCTGTGCGCGTGGTTCACCGTGGAGGTATTCGCGGGTACTTGGAGGTAACAGGTCATGGTATGGCCATCCCAACTCCAGTTGCAGGAGACTTCCACCCAGACGTATCAGACCTTCCAGATGGCGTAAGTGAAGGTTGCCAGATTATACCAACTAAGCCTCCATCTCTCTGTGTAACCATACTTGATGGATACTATAGGCTCAACGGAACCCTATACTCATTGTCCGGCGGTGCCTCTGGGTATGAAGCCATGGCTGATGATTCCGGCGTTACCATGCACCCGGCATACCCGCCAATGGACATGGGTGATACTGGCGACTATGTAACTATGACTGATGACTCATCATCTGGTGATGTAGTTATGAACAGTGTATTTCCACTTATGACATTAGGAGATCCGATTGATGATTACTGCCTTGATCCAATGCCCACTGGGAACAAATTCCGATATGATGCGTTTGTTGTAGGAGAAGATGGCATCATTGATTATATTGTTGGAAGTGAAGCATCAAGCAATCCGTCAAAACCAGAGATTCCCGACAATCACGTACTAATAGGCCAGTACATACTTCTCTGGACCGGTCTAACTGAAATAACTGGCAGGAATATAGGTATGGAATGGGAAGAGCCTTATGCTTCTGGCGTGTTATTTACATGTGTTGACGAGCTTGAATGGAATGAAAGTAATCCCAGCCCACAAGCAAATGTAACCCTTACTGTCATAAATCAATATGAATGGACTATCAGCGGAAATTACAACATAGTACTTGCAATGCCAAGAGGAACTGGCTCAATTTGGTCATTACAATCTGGGTGGGATGACGCTCAGGTCTCCCAAGAAATAACCGGAACAAGCTACACATTTGTGTATCAAAGGTTGCAATGGGTCGAGCTTGGAGAATTGCAAATTCAATTAACGGAAACTTCCCCGTTTTTTGTTGGGACTGTCTATGACCAGAGTGGTATGATTTTAGCAACAAGCTACCACAGGCTGGTGTTATTAAGTGTCGGTGGCCTCGAAATTGAAGGCGGGCAAGTAAACGACATACTTTTGCCAGAAAGACCTCAATATATTCTTCCAGATTCCGAAGGAAATGCGGACGTTGAAAGCTGGGATGACGGATATCAAATCATTATAGAAGCCAGTCAGGATATAAGCATTAATTTTCCATACACAGCTCCTGCAGACAGGGCAAAAATAATTCTATTAATCGAGCAGGATGAAACTGGCGGATGGGTTCCTACACTGCCGATGAGCGACATAGAAATAGCTGAAGAAGTTCTTGAAGATTCGTCTGGGCTAGCAATCAATACAGATGCTAATAGCAGAACTTATCTTGGATTTATTTATCATGAGTCTGACAGCAAATACGATCTTGTGGCTAAAGCAACCATACTAAAAAGCTAGGAAAAATTACCAATGACTCTTTTATTTTTTGATGGATTCGAAACCTATAATGACAGTACCGATATGCAGTTAAACGGGTACGGCTGTGTTGGGAATTGTTCAAAAACAACGATTAGAACTGCTTCCCCGTCTCCCAGATCTGGATTGGCTTATGCAAACTTCTATGATTATCTTCAGGGTATTGACCGGCCATACGCTGCAAATGTATTGGATCAAGCAGATGAAACGTTGGTAATAGTTGGCCTTGCTGGTAGAATGGAAGATCCAACTGGAACTTATTCTTCTGGGAGACCCTTTATCACATTGCGTGGCGGCACAGGAGGTGGGTCTAACATCATTTCATTCTTTGTAGATGGAACAGCGATCAGGTGCTATTATCAAACTTCCACAACTCTACTTTTTACAACATCATCAGGCGTAATCGGCAGTGCTGAATGGGCATACTATGAATTTAAAGTATATCATCATGCAACTGACGGATATGTGGAATTAAGACGTAATGGCGTGACTATAGGTTCTGTTGGGATTGATAGTTCTAGTGCGTCGGTTAACACTGGCGCAAGCTCTCACAGTCTTCGTCTCATGGGAATAAACGACAATAATGCCCTGCGATGTGATGATCTGTATATTTGCAACGGGGATGGAAGCAAAAACAATGATTTTCTTGGAGACTGTATAGTTGAATGCCTTCGTCCAAATGGAGATGGCACACACAAGGATTTTACGCCATACCCTGGAGACAGTTCATCTGCTGTTGCCAACTTTGAAAATGTTGATGATTCAACGGGCCCAGATGAAGATACTACTTACAATGAAGCTGACACTCTAGGAGATAAAGACTCATATACATTGGAGGATCTATCACCCGGTGGAGAAATATACGGAGTGAAAAGACAAGCTGTTGTCAGGACCTCGGATCCTGGTCTCCGAAAAATAAAAATTTTATCACGCATCAATTTAACCGATTACCTTGGAGATGAGGAAAACCTTGGAATGGGTTGGCAATATTATTTAGACCTGGATGAAGATAATCCAGACGCAAGCAGTGGTGAATGGTCTGAATCCGATATTAATTCAATGGAAATAGGGGTAGAGGTAACGAGCTAATGGCAATATTAATGATGGACAGCTTTGAAAGGTATGCTGGCAATGCAGATCTAAACAAAGCAGGATGGTCTTCCACATATTTTGATATAAACACGAGTACCTATCGAACTGGATCTCGCGCAATGCACTCATATGACAGGAACAGATATGCCACTTATTTGTCAGATTGGAACGTCCAGACAGCTTGCTTTACTTATGCTATTTACTGTAACAACCAATCGACAGCGTTTACCAGTTCTTATTTTCAATTCAGCTTTAGAGATCCAACCAATAATTGGGTGTGCACTTTCTTTTTTATGACTGATGGCTCTATAAGGGTGTATCGAGGACGTAATAGTGTATTACTCGGTCAAACTGTTGGTGCCATTATTGTCCCAAATCAATGGATATCTCTTTCATTCAAAGTTTATGTACATGATACAAATGGAACTGTTGATATTTACAAAAATGGGGTTAACGTTTTAAGCCTTAACGGAGTAGACACTAAATATAGCAGTACATACAGCACGATCTCTGGTTTTGTCATAGGTTCCTTTAATGACAACATCCATGGCTATTATGATGATATGTATGTTACAGATGGCGACGTCTTCGGCGATCTTGAAATACCGAAATTGTCCCCAAATGGTATTGGAACCAATTCAGATTTTGAACCACATCCGGGAGAAAGTTCATCGGTGGATAACTGGGAAAATGCAAACGATTCACCACCTGACGACGCAACCTATAATTTTAGTGACACGCCTAACGACAAAGATTCTTATGCCATGGAAAATTTGGTGTCCACAGGTCAAACGATACATGCAATAAAAAATAGCGTCGTGGCAGAAAAAAACGATGCTGGGACAAGGATCGGACAGGTGCTAACACTGCTTAGTGGATCTGAATATCTTGGAGATCAATTTGGTATCCCATATGGAGACTATGAATACTTTGAAAAAATATATAACTTTGATCCGGGAGAAAGTAGCAGTGCGGCTTTCGATGAATCAGACATCAACGGCATGGAAGTTGGGATGAAATTGGTGGCATGACGGATTATTCGACAGATTTTACCGAATCAAGCGGACTCGATTCGTGGACAGAACAATGGCACACTGGTGTTGCTGCCCCAAGCATTGTTGCAGATACCACTGGAGAATCCTATGGCGATGAATGCCTAAAAATACAGCATTCATCCAGCCAGCAGTATTCGTTATCATGGGACGATGCTGGCAGCAATGAAGATGCACAATTAATAGCAAGATTCCGTGTGCTTAATGATACATATTCATCTTTCAGGGTTCTGTTAAGAGGATCTGGCAATGATACAAGCGAAGAAGCGTACCATGTAGACATACGATATAAAGATCAAGTGATGCGGATTAGCAAATTCGTTGCCGGTTCTGAATCAACCATTGATTCTGTAAATGTTGAATTTGATCTTAACGAATGGCTGTGGGTAAGGTTTTCTGTAAAAGATTCTGGCGACAGCAGTGGTGCTGGACTCACTGACTTAAAAGCAAAATTTTGGAATGATCAGAATGAGGAAGAACCGGCAAGCTGGGACATAGAAACAACCGATTCATCAATTGCGTCTGCGGGCTGGGGGGGTGTAGGTTCGTGGGACGGCAATTTTGAAGTTGATTATTTTGCTTTAAGTACAGGGGCAGCAGGTTCACCATCATTGCCAATCAAAGAAAATTACGCACGGTTAATAGATGTATATTCTGAAGCACTTAGGACGCCAGCACCTCCGAACATACAAATTACGCAGGCAAACATAGAGGTCTTGCGATACGGAGATTCTAATATACAGGTTACACAAATGGCGGTTGAAACATTACGCGGCCCATACCCAAATGTTCAAGTAACACAGGTGGGTGTCGAAGTTTTAAGGCAATACATAGAACCAGAAGCCGGAAGAGCTGGAGCTGGCAATTTCTTTTTACTATTTTAAAAAAACGGGAGGTAATAAATGAATGAAACGTTATTGAAAATCCTTGATGAGCTAAAAGAAATAAAAACGTATATGGAATACAACAATAGGTTGCTCGAAGGAATGATAATAAAGAAAGATGATATGCGCTATCAAAAAGAGGAGGCTTATCAAAAAATAAAAAAAATGACCAATAGCATAAAAGCTATACAAGGAATGAATACCCCTCAAACACAAATGGTCATTGATCAATTGATGAGCATTATCCCAGGAATGCAGGAGAAGAAAAATGGCTGATTTATTTACAAGGTATGTTGACGGAACGACTCAGTACAAAGCATCCCACATGAACGCCCCGCTAATTGAACTGGAAACCGAAATCAATACGGACAAAGCCGCGATTGACGCTATCGAGGTTGATATCAACCAAACGGGAATAGCTACAGGTGCAGGGAAATTTGTCATGGTAAACGAAGGCGGAACCGCTTTTGTTTTTAAAGATATAGTTTGCAGCGGCGGAGAAGTCGTCGTATGCAGTGGAAACGTTGTGTTTAACTAAAAGGAGGAAACAATGGGTGAATTAAACGAACTGGCACTATCCTTAGTGTCAACAACCACGGTGGCTTTAAACAGCACCGGGCAAACAACGCTTTACACGGTGCCGACGGGGAAAACTTTCATCCCGGTATTTGCCGTAATCCGGGTAGGCGCGGACGCCGGGGCTTCGGTCATCACGATCGGGCAGAACGGAGCTGCTGACGACTTCCTCGACTTCCAGGATCTTGGGAATCTTGATGCAGCAAATGACATGGCGATTCTCAGGCCGTCAATTCCGGATTTTGTGGACTCATCGGCGGACAAGGCAAACGTCGAGTGCTTAAAAGCATATGCGGCCGCAACCGTAATCGAAGTAGATGTCATAACTGGAAGCGGCGGAGCTACCAACTACATTGATCTGTTCGGATACCTCGTGTAGTGGAGCCCGTAGATCTAATTGTCGGAACGGCAACGGCTATCGGAACAATTGTTGGAAGCGTTACACTAGCTCTCAAAAAAATGAACCTGATAAGTTTTGGAAAACCGAAGGAAGCTATGAAAACTCAAAACAGCAGTCGTGAATGCCCTGCACACAAGGATATTGTTAAACAGCAAGCTGAGATTTCAAAAGAATTGTCAGAAATCCATGATGTCCAGGTAAGAAACTGCGAGCTGCACAAACAACACGATTCGAACCTTCGCAATCACAAAGCTGAATTCAAGTGTTTAAAGGAGTCTTTAAACAACATTGCCAGGATGATCGCTGTTTTGAAAGATCGGTCAGACAGAGAATATAGAAGCAAATGAAAAAAATAAGCACTTTATTGGCAATTATACTTTCCGCTATTGCGCTTGCGGGAGCTGTGTACCGGTTTGATCACTGCAAGGCAAGCAAGGAGTCTGTAATCAAACTTGCGTCATCGTTCGAAATATATCGGCTGGAACAATACCGTCGATCTCTCCAGCAGAGGATATGGGATATTCAAAAGAGCTATCCTAACACCTACATACAAATGATGGAATATCGACGGCTGGTCGATGAGCTTCGAATGATAGACATGAAAATTAAGGCATACTATCAAAGGAAAGGTAAATGATATCACCGACGGGACACGGAATCAGGGACCACGATCAGTGGGGATCCGGCAGGTACGGGGCACCGAGAGACAACGGGAAGCAAATACATAAAGGAACGGATTTTGTCTGCATCCCGGGACAGGACATAGTTTCTCCGATAAAAGGGGTGGTGGTCAGGGAAAAAATACCATATTCAGAACCAGTAGATGGTATCATGTTCAGCGGGCTGCTGATAAAAAACAGCGATTGCATGATAACCATGTTTTACTTTCAGCCATTGAGGGAAATTCTTAAAATGCCGATCGCTAAGGGACAGAGGTTGGGGGTTGCGCAGGACATTAGTAAAAAATATCCGGGTATGATTCCGCATATCCACCTACAAATAGACTCTATTAATCCTGAATTGTTCATTAATCTACCATGACAATTTTTGCTTACGAAATACCGAAAACAAACTGGCTGAATCCACACTGGGCAAAGGCGGAAATAAGAAGGCTCCAATCAGAAGAGATTTCTCTGATAGAACATTTACATCCCGATTTGCAAGATAAAGATAAGGCTGCAAAGATTGGCCTTACAGTTGGGCAATATAGGCACAGAAAACAGAAATATGGATTAACCAAAAAACAAGGAGGTTGAAAATGGCAAAACTGCAACCGGCAATACTGAGGTTTCCGCCGTCTGGGTCGCCAGATGTGGTAACCTACAAACTTTACATGGAGCTGGAAGGGGTCGGGCTCACATATGATTCTCAGTCATACGACATCGGAAACAATATCGTGGATGGAATGGTTGTCGTGGATCTTGCAACGGTTCCCGGAATGACCAGTCTTGATGGAGTGTACGACATCGGGGTAACTGCCGTGGATGATGCAGGGAACGAATCATCCATGAGCACGAAGGATTCCGTCCCTTTAGATTTCACCCCACCGGACCCTCCGGGCCAATTGGAGATCGGTGGATAAAGTGGATAAAAAAAAGGCTCTGCAAACGATTTGGGTGGTTCTGCTCTTAATTCCGTCATGGCTATATGCATGGGACTTAAAGTCCGTCGTGACATACTTCGGGACAAGCGATCAAACTATAACCATCGGATGGACAAGCAGCAACCCAGTCCCAAATGAAGCGTTCGACATAGAATTATTCCACGTAGAACGAAACGCAGTCATGCTCACAGGGCATACTTCCCAACTGGAAATATCCGTGCAACTCCCAGTATCAGGGCACTATATAGCAAGGGTAAGGTGTGTTGCACCCGTAGAAGAATCAGTATGCCTTGGGAACGACGGAAACACCTATGACAATGGCATCTGCCGCACTATCTGGGTGGAATCTATTGATCCAACCTATGCAAAGGTCAACGACGAACCTAAAGGGTGGTGGATATACGGACACGTAGCCCCACCCGGGCCCATAGAATAAGGAGGTGATGCCGCTCGTGTGCGATAGATGTGGCTGTAATCCATGTATCTGCTATAGCTTTTCATTCGCGGGGGACGCATCCGCTGAACAACACGCGTAAGAAGATGGGAACATGAAAAAGGCAATTGTGCTCGCATTGTTCATGCTTATGTATGGATGTGCCAGCGTCAGTTATAATCCAAGCACCGGCGAGGTTTCTTATACAAGGATCGGGGATCAGCACATCCAGGGATTCGAGGCGATAAGAACCGAAAACGGTGAATTTACTGTGTCATTCGAGGGGCAGCAGTCAAATGCCGAAGCTCTCACAAAGGCCATCGAGATCATCGGCACATTGTCCGTGCCTAAATAGCTATGATAACAACAGACCCGAAGGAAATAATTAATATTCCAGAGAAAGATTTGCCTCTAATGGTATTGAGCGATAACGCGCGGAGCTTTTTTGCATGGGGCATACGGCTCCACGAAAAAGGTGTATATAATCACTTTATGTGGCTGATACGTCCGGGGGTACTCGCATCGCAGGACATGACGTTCCGGACAACGTCGGTCACCAAATATTTGGAGGGGAGACACAGGCTTAAACTCGTTCGCGGAAAATACTGGACTAAACCAATTCAAACAGCGATCAAGCTGTTACTTCAAGAGCAACTGGACCTCCCACTCATTCAACGTCTGTACGATCCCCTCCAAATTATCGGCATAGCGGTAGGGCTCAAGTGGCTGCAAATCCCCGGACACAGCAGGATATGCAGTGATTTTGGATATATCCTCGGTAGGCTGGATCGAGAGTATGATTTAAAACATCCAAGCCCGACAGAAGTAAATTTATATACAAAGGCGCACTCAAAAAAATATGAGGTGTATTTGAGATTTATACCGGACTAAAAGGAGGTAACATGGAAAAACTTAGTTTTTACAAAATTCTGGCAGCAATTTCATTAATGATAAACTGGTTCACAGTCGCAATAGCCCCAGACGAAACAGGGAAGGTACGAATTACTTTAGACGAAATGATCGATCTTGTTGAGGGGGTGTGCGGGTTAATGGGGGTAAAACCAGAAATTGATATTGGAGACCAATAATGGCTAAAAAGAAATGGGTTCAAAAAGCAATCAAAAATCCGGGAGCTTTGACCAGGCAGGCCAAAGCTGCCGGTATGACGGTCGCCCAGTTCTGTGCATCCAGCAGAAAAAAAAGTGCTACCACTAAACGCCGCTGAAATCTCTATCGAACTCTGCGCAGGATGCGTAAAAAAGCCCGGTGAGGCAACCGGGCTTCTTCAGAGGAGAATTGGTAACAAGGCATTAGTTACCAGTATTCATTGCAATTTAACACCACTTCGAAAAAGTGTCAAGAAATTACTTGACAATTTCTTCCTGTATGATAAATTGTATTTCACCTCTGAGGCAAAAAACAAGTTTTAAATATTATTCCATAACTTTAATTTTTTCAACATGATAGGAGCATTGCGTGCAATATCCACCGTCTAAAACTGTTCCCTGGAATCATCAAATTGAAGCATGGAAACTCATAGAAAAAAATCCTGCATTTTACCTTGCACATGATATGGG